>AMFJ01035771.1_pt1 | contig 25430 bp, 22 predicted proteins | sample 427208 | NCBI WGS metagenome assembly AMFJ01 (sample SAMN02954298, study PRJNA114691) | groundwater metagenome | biome: aquatic; feature: subsurface aquifer; material: sediment; isolation source: subsurface aquifer sediment | place: USA: Rifle, CO | collected 2008-08 | reverse complement strand
AACAATTTTCATCGGATGTTTTAACTTCAACCAAAAATTTTGGTGTTTTATTTATTGATACGAGAAAATCTACTTCTCTTTTCTCTTTATCCCGTATGAAATTTAACTCAACTTTATCGCCTGTTGTATCTTCATGATAATGCAATTCTCCCAAAAGAGAACATGCAACTGCATTTTCCAATCTAGCCCCTTCATCATCCTTTACAGCACCGGTGTCATAAAAATAATATTTAGATTCTTTAAGTAAACTTCGTGCAATATTTTTATGATATGGTCGAACAGGGAAAATAACATATAAATTTTCTAAAACTTCCAGCCAATGTTTCACTGTGTGTATCGATACTTGCAAGTCCCTTGCTATTGAAGCATAAGATATTAGAGACCCAACCCTTTCTCTTAAAATATCCAATAAAATTTCCATCGATTTAATATCTCTAAGTTTTTCAAGATCAATCAAATCTTCCCTTAAAATATTATCCAAATGCTTTCTGCGCCACCTTTTTGCATACGTTGTATCATTTTTTAAAAAAAGCTCAGGAAATCCTCCGACCTTCAATATTCTATTTAAAGCTTCTTTTGATTCCATAAAAGAAGAGGCTTCTCTTACCGTCAAAGGGTGTAATCTATAACTGAAATACCTTCCAGTTAAAGAATCTCCTCCTTTTCTGTAAACGTCCAATCTGGCTGAGCCGGTGACTAATATTGCAGGTTTTACTCCTTCAGTGTCATAAACACCTTTTATCCAGGTTTTCCATTTTTTCATTTTATGAATTTCATCGAAAATAACCAAATCAGTCTTACGATTCCATTCTTGCTTCAAAATAATTCTGCGGTCTTCACCTGAATCATAATTAAGATAATCATACTTTAAATTAAGCTGTTTTGACAGAGTGGTTTTGCCAACTTGCCTGGGGCCTGAAATAAATACAATTTTTTCCTTAAGATCTTTTTTAACCAACTCTTCTATTCGTCTTTTCATAACCCGACTATTATGCACCTATATTCATTTTAGTCAAGACCATAATGAACAACACTTCATTATGGTCAAACATCAATAACCAAAAACTAATGAAATAAATTGAATAACAATACAGTTCATTCTTACCGGAACTACAAGACCATTTTGCTATAGTTATGACTATAATGAACAATACTTATTTCATTCATACGCAATGAGTGATAAAAACAATGTAATTGATACATCAATTAATAATCCAATCTTATCTTTAATTGGCGCTTAACTATTGGATTATCTTTCAATTTCATAACCTCTAATATTTACATCGAACATATCGTTGTCATTATCATAACCAAGCCATTTATTTTCTTGTCCACCCACGCTGTATATAAAGCCATCCATTTGAAGTTGCTTCTGCATACCCTGCAGTTGTAAGGTTCTCCAAAGGAGATTCATAAGGAGCGACACAAACTCTTACATGGTCAGCTGTATCAGAATTACCAGCGGCAATGTAGATAGCAATAGTATTAACTGGAGTATAATTTTCTTCATATTCCTCACATTCTTGCCAAATAGAGTTTGGACACCCATCATCCTGTACTCTTTTAATATCACACAAGTATTTATTACCATCAATGCAACAAAAACTTTGTATTGTATTCGTTCCAGCCGGACTCCAAACCACACCAATACATCTATCATCACCATTGTACCAACCTTGTTTGTCATCACTCCATAAAGGTGCAGTTACACTTCCTATAACATCAGTACCTTCTTGATCGTTAATAACTAAAGCATTGCTCCATTCAACTTCTGAATAATCAATATAAATATAAATAAAACCTTCTGAGTAAGGAATACCTCCACTCAAGACATTGATATTATCTAAATTTAAATCAGCCTCTGAAGTAATTTGCCAATTTTTTCCATTACAATTGCCATATCCAGTTCTAATAGTGACAGTATAGGGATCTTTATAAACCAGATCAGCCCCTTTTATAAAACCTGGGGACTCAACACCTTTATAGGGTGTTGAGTAAATCATTTGATTAATAAATAGCACCATGGCAAACATTAAAACTATTTTTTTCATTTTTCCTCCTTTTTTAGATTTAGATATTAAAATAATCTCTTTTTTCTTGTTAAGTAATAGCTGAATAAATCTTGTGTCATATAATATATCAAACTTAATTCATGAATTTTAATCTTACTATTTTTACAAAAATATTTTTATACGAAAACCACAGATAGCAAGAAACAATTACTTACTAATACATAAATAATGTTTTATCGTATGTTAGATTTATTCATATGAATATTATCTTTCATATAAATTATTAATTATTGATAAAAGTTTTTTTGATACAATACGATAATCATGAATTTTGTTTACGTATTCATAGCCTTTACTACCAATTTTTTCCCTTAAGTTTTGATTTAGAATGAGCTGTTCAATTTTTTCGTATAAACTTTCTTCAATATTATTCTCATCAACATTAACAATGGGGATTGATTCATCATATATATTGGGAATATATTCAGGATTTATGTATCCTACAACCGGTTTTTTCATCATCATCGCTTCAATTTCAAAATTGCCATAAGCACCAACAGTAAATTGACCCACTACAATATCCGCATTCTCAATTATATTAAAAACCTCTTTTTGTGATCTTCCATTCAAAATTTCGAAATCAATTTTATATTTGAATTTTAATTTTTCAATGACACGGCAAACCAAACCGGTTCCTTTAGCGTAAACATTGGTACTCGAGTGGATTATTTTTAATTTCCCGTTGTCATTATTGTTATGATAAGATGACTCTTTAATTTCTATCGCATTAGGCAACCAATCAGAATTTCCGGGTACATATGCTTTTAAATCTGCAGTTGAATAAATAATTTTTGACGCAAATTTAATTGCTGTTTTTGTGACTTCTCTATAATAAATGTTTCGACAAAAATATTTTTCTATTTCGGGCGAACAATGTTTGCATCTGTTTCTATTTTTTAATTGCAAGGCCATATCACGATTATAAACAGAACAATCACGCATTTGAAAAATTACTTTTTTTCCTGCAATTTTATATAAAATCAGTTCGATTTTTTGAAATAATAAAGATAACTCCCAATCTTGAAATAATGGCGAAACAAAAAAACATTCCCCGTTAACTGAAAATATAAAAACATCAGATTTTATGAAACAATAAGTGAATATTGATAAAAGCAAAAAGAACCTTAAAAATGGGATCCTTTTTGAAATAAACATTCGGTAATCACACTTATCATAAAGAAATACATGTTCACAAAGCTCTACCGAAAATGCATTAATTCCTAATTCTTTTAATCCCTTGGAAAGCAGATATGGCTGATTAGATATGACTCTTTTTGCAATACAAACTTTAAATGATCGCTTAAGAACTTTAATTATTAAATAGCCATATAATCTTAATATTGGTGATAATATAAGTAAAATTAACGAAGCTAATGAAAAAGCTATAAAGCTGAATGTTTTATAAGAAACTTTTTGTGCATAAAATTTAATTTTTTTTTGATATAAACTTTTACAATACAGTTTTATTTTCAAATAAAGAATTGAATAATAATTTAATTCTTTTTTTCGGCCAGAAATATCACACAAGAAAATTCTTTTCGCCTTTGATGCTACTATAAAAATAAATTTACTAAACCAACTTAAATCTACATTAACATCCCTGCACATAATAATGGCTTCATCAAAGCTATCATTAAGGTAATCCTGTAAATCAAGTTGTATATATTGTTCTTTCTTATATGGAATAATATGGTTATGCCCAAATTTCTCTTCAATAAGAGTTTCTTTAATTCCGTCCCTTAATACAAAATAATTTTCAATATTTTCACTTTTTAATAAATCCAAAAAAGAATCAAAAAAGGATTGATTGACCGAAAGAAATATTACTCGTCTGATTTTCATTTAAATTCTGTTCTCTAAGCCTTAACCTTATTGCCTAGGCGGCAACCCTGACAGATAATGGGTATGTTCTTTAATAGGGCTATTCATGTAAATCTCAAAATCCTTCTCGGAAAAATCAAGTTTTTTTAGAACAAATTCTTTGTCCTCTTTCAATTTCTTTGGATCGTAGGTAGGCTTTTTTAATTCCTCCAATGCAAATTCTTTTGAAATTTGACCTGAATGAATCAATGCTGAAAGATGGGCTTTTCTTTTATCGATTTTAAACTTTTCAGGTAATATATAGCTTTGATAAAAACGGGTAAAAACGGATTCATAATGTTTATCGCCATAATATTTATACCCGCATTCCTTATCCAAAAAAGATAACGCTTCTTCTTTTGAATAATGAACCAAGTTAAGTAGATGCGCTGATTTTATACCTTCCAAGCTTTGATAAACATAATATCTATAACCATCTATTAAAGGGAAAGTTTTAATAGGCTTGCTTCCAAAATGCCGGTGAATATCCAGAATATTTAACGTATCTAATTTATAATAATTCCAGGAATACGGCATTGTATTTTCCAAAGCCAAATTCCATCCGGATAGTATATATTTAACCTCATTAAGTGAAGCCTGTTGATAAATGATTGCCGTAATGGCATGGTCGGTTAAAACTTCAATGTCCAATACCCCAGCTTTAAAAAATGAAAGTTGTAAATCTTTGAATTCTCCCCAATCAATAACATGAGTATAAAGATTGAATTTAAATTTTTTTACTACCCTCTCAATATTTTTAACAGCCAGTTCTGAATCCCATCCGTTATCCAGGTGAACACAAAGAGGCCTTAATTCGTATTTATAAGCGAGATAAGCCAGATAAGAACTATCCAATCCACCACTCACACCCAATATGCAGTCATAAGCTTTATTTTTACCGGCTTCCTTGATTTCTGAAATCAATTTTTTCAATTTTTCTTCGCTAACCTCTAGCTTCATCACATCGCCGCGATGAAAAATCCCCAATCTTCTGCAATGAGTACAAATACCTTCCTCATTGAAAGTGATTTTAGGATCGGTTGTATCCATAACACAGTTGGTACAGATTTGATATTCTCTTGCCATTCTACATTTCCTTTTGGTAAATAAAAGTTTTTGTATCATTTAAAATTGCAATGCAAATATATTTGCATATATAAACATTGGATAATTATTTTGTTATTTTAACTGGAACAAATTCTATTATCTTATGATGTTTTCTTTAAAAGCAATAACGCTGCATTATGGCCAGGACAACTTTTAATACATTCAGTTAAATATTTCTTAGCTTTTTGATAATTATTAAGCTTAAAAAAAGATTCACCTAATCTAAAATATATTCTGTATTTTGAAGAATCATTTTTAGGAGTTATTTTTGATGCTTGGCATAACAAACTAATTGCTCTTCTATAATTTCCAAGCATCAAATAATTCAAGGCAATTTCATAAATTCTATTTTTATTCTGATTCTTGGATATTTTTATTCCTTCCATGTTTTTTAAAATTGATATGGCTTTATTATAAAAATTATTCTCCCTGTAGGACGATGCTAATTGAATTTTTTCGTCAATATTTAATGTAAGATTTCTTTTATATTTTTCATAAAATCTAATTAATTCATTTTCCGTTTTTTTTATTAAAAACTTCCTTCGTTTCAAACTATCTAATAAAGGCTTAAACTGTTTAAATTTTTTCATATACTTGTCTAGCCATAATTCCGCATTATTCAAATCATTGTTTTTACAATAGTAGATAAAAAGATTTTTATAAGAATATGGTAGCTTGGGAAACCTTTTATTACACTCGAAATATTCTTTTTCCTCAGGGATATAAAATTTTTCACCTAAGTCTGATTTTTTTAGTATTGAATAAATTAAATCTACAAAACGAATATTTGCTTTTCCATCATTGTTATAATTCATCAAAGCAGCTAATCTTTGAGATTCAGCTTTTCTTTTTTCATCATATATTTTGTTTAGATTATCTAAAATTGACGCCAGCCGTTGCCTTTTGTTAACATTGATAAATGCTTTGCTCCCAAACTTCATTAGATCCTTGGAAGAACCTGTTCCATCATAAATATAAATTATTGGTATGTTTAAAATAAGAGGTGAAATAATCACACTGGATTGCAAGCTAATGACAGCATATGAATGTGCTATGACTTGATTAACATCAATTTCTATTGCATTGGTTTCTTTACATTCTTCAAATGGATTAAAAATAATTTTAGCATTTTCCGGATATGGAGATGGTTTATTCGATAATAAATCAACTGGATGAGGTTTTATAATAAGTTGATAATGATCATCTTTATTAACAATAGTTTTTAACTGATCTAATATTTCAATATTTCTTTTTTTAATTTTCGGATCTAAATTCGTATATCTTATAAGAGAAAAAAATAAGATAATTTTTTTATCTAATGGTATATTTAGTTTCTTATAAACTTCTTTCCTGATTTCTATATCTTTTAGATTTTTTCTATACAAAACATCAAACTGTATGCCACCTGTAATAAAATATTTCTCTTTCATAACTCCGTAAGTTAACCAGTTATCACGCCCATTTTTTCCCCAGCATACAATATGGGAACATCTACATACATCACCCCTGTATGAGCAAGTAATATCATCTTTATCTAAAACATAATATGATCTGCAAAAGTGACTCCCGTGATCATAATGAATAATTGGGATATTTTTTTCCCTTGCTGTAAGAAAAAAATTATAATTCCACAATTCATCAAAACATACAATCAAATTTGGACTAACTTCATCAATTATATTATTTTGATCTTTTACAATCTTACAAACAGGAAATGAACTTGATACTTTATTCAATAAATTAGCGTGTTTTGAAAAAAAATATAATTCACAATATTTGTCTTCTAACAGAATTTTAACTGCATCATAAACAAAGTTTATATACAAATGAAAATCAAGAACTATTAGTAGTTTTTTCAAGTCAATTCAGATCTCAATTAATTATTCTTCTTTTCGAGTATTGCTATTTTCCAAGGCTGAATTATATAATTATTAATCTGCATACCATTTATTACAGACGTTAAATTATGTGGTTTTTTTTCGTAGTGGTTTACCTCGCGATTTAACATTTTGCATGAAAAATCTTTATCCTCCCTGAACTCATATTTTACTAAGCCTTTTAAGCTTCCAAACAGCTTTATTAAATAATCCTCGGAATAAATATTATGATAATGAAAATTAAGTGGCTCTCCATTTTTTGTATATTCTTCAGGTTCATTAATTTGTTTTATTCTGAATGAATTTGTTCCAATTAAGGTACGTATAATTAAATATTTTTTTGCAATTCTCCACAATTCCTGAACTGGTTTAACTATTGATGGCAAGTGCAGCAAAACGTTATTACACATCACAATTTCAGAAATATCTTCTTTTAATTTTATTTTATAAATATCGCCAATTTTAAAAGAAGTAGAAATTCTTAATCCATGCGGAGACTTTTGTTTAAAAGCTTTTTTAGCCAGATTTATATAATTTTTAGTAGCATCTAATCCCAAATACTTGTAGGTAACCAATATCTCTTTATCCAAGGATGGTATGTAGTGTCCGGTTCCACATCCAACATCCACAATCAAATCATTATCTTGTATTATTGTACTTATAATTTTTGCCAAAGCTTTGCTGCATTCCATTTGAGGTAAAATACCTGTTGCCCTTTTAAAAAAAACATTGCCATACTCCTTACTACTATCCCAAATCCTCCAATTTTCTTTTACCATAGAAATTTCCTCAATTATAGTTAAGATAAATTTTCAACACTTACAACACAATTTAAACAGACTTTATTTTTATGATACTCTCCAAGTTTATGAATTTCTCTTAAATTTATCATTTTTTTACTATTCCATAAACTTAACAAACTTTCATTTTTCCAATTTCCTATTTTCAATCCCCGTGGGGCATAAAAACTACAACAAGGAAGTACATCTCCGTTACTTCGAAGTGTAAGCCTTTTAAACGGTTCAGAACACATGAATTTTTTATATCTCGAATTCATTTTTGTTATATCCGTAATTTTTTTTCTAACCCCATTGATGGGTTTCTTTAAATCGAAAGAATTTTGAATTTCCTGCACTCCAATTGAATCAGCTTTATCCTTCCAGAAATTAACAAATGTTTTATATTCCTTGATATTTGTATTTGATAAAATAAAGGTAACCCGCACTTTTGGAATTTTTTTACCCATAGAATTTCTGATTTTAATAAAGTTAATTACATTTCTGACTACCTTATTAAAATTACTACCAGGCCTTACAATTTTGTAAGTGTTTTCATTTGCTGCATCTATTGAAATATTTATCTTTGTTAACCCAGATTCAATTAATTCCAATGACCTTTTCTCATTTAATAGAACTCCATTTGTAGTTATAATTATATCAATAATATTTTTTTTTATGGCATATTGTATGAATTGATTTAAGTCTCTTCTGATAAGTGGCTCATTCAAATATGTTAATCGAATGGATTGGGTTCCTATTTTTGCAGCCTCATCAATTATTTTCTTATAGTCTTTAAAAGTAATACTTCTTATCTTATGTTTTAAATTGCTACTAACGGGACACATCGGACATTTTAAATTACAAGAGTTGTTTAGTTCTATTTCCAAGTGCAAAGGATATGCAAGCATCATTTTCAAAGCGGATATTTTTTTCCAGAGTCGCTGATAATTATTCCATTTTTTATATCCAAATAATTCTTTAAAATCTTTTTGATAAAGTTTCTCACCCTTAGGAAATATATTTACAGATAAGCCATTATCAAAACTCTGTTTTTCAAATTTATTATTTGTCATTTTCAATCATCCGCTCCATCATTACTAACACGATGCTTAATTTTCCAAAGCCCATTTTCCTTTCTCCAAATATGATCACTTCTCCAGCTGTCAATTACTTCCCAGAAATATTCTTCAGAGATTCCACAATAATCCTGAAATTCCTTGAAATACTTTTTTGGAAACTCTCCGTCATATTTCTTTACAAGTTGAACGCCTTCTTCTCTGGTTAAATGCCCATCTCTTATTTCATGAGCGGAATCTTGCGTTGCTCTTCCTATACCAAATTTTATATAAGCAAGATAAAAATGAAACCCATCAATTTTATCATCTATTGAAGCATATTTTGAATATGTTCCTTCAGTTCTTTCAGGATTTGCCGAATATCCAGTGTTCTCAGCACAATAATAAAAGTTTTCTTGCGGAATCCATTTTTTATAATATGACCAGAAATGAATTTCTGTTTTATTTTCATCTAATTCATCTATGCTTGGTGACATATATGGATATATATCATTTTTTGATATTCCATAATTTACTAACTCTTCAGGCGGCAATCCTGAAAAATAATGTTTGGCATGGTCTTTTTTATAATCTCTTGTAGGTTTAAAAGCATTTTTCATATCCCCACCATATTCCACCTCACCATTTTCACCATACATCAAAAGCGGAATCTTTAATTTTACGGCAATTTTCATAGCAAAATTTGTTACCCCGTATATAAATGGCTGAAATGGATCGCCTAATATTTCAAATGATAATCTAACTAATTTCCTGTTAATTTTTCCATCAGCAGACCACATCAAGTTATGGAATCCCCCAACATTAATGGCATTAATATAATTTTTCCATCCGATATCCGTATATACATTAGGTGCCCATGTAACCGTCAATACATTCATTCCATATTTATATTTAAGATTATGCGCAACCGTTGAACTGTCTTTTCCGCCCGAAGAAGGAACAATAACTTCAAAACCTCCGTCTTTCCTTTTAAATCTTTTACACAGTTCTTTTAATTCCTCTTCTCTATCAATCCAATTAATTTTTTCCTTCTTAAACTCTGCAAAATTACATGCTGAGCAAATTCCTTTTCCATCAAAAGTTATTCTTGGCCGCTGATTTGAGATTGTGCATTTTTTACAAAACTTTATTTCTTCTGGTAAATTATACATTTTAATCAGATTTTTTTTATTTATCATTTTTCTATTTTTCCGGTATGAGGTTAATGAAATTTCTTAAAATATTTACACCTTGAACCCCGCTTTTCTCGGGGTGAAATTGAAAACCGTAAACATTATTTTTTTGAATCCCGGAACAGAATAAAAATCCATTATAATCCGTAAATGACAAAACATATTCTTCATTTTCCGGATTTACATAATATGAATGAACAAAATACACATATTCATTTTGTTTAATATCTTTTAAAGGAGAATGAAACCATTTTTCATTTTGCTCATTAAATATAGAATTCCATCCGACATGGGGAACTTTTAAAATATTTTCACGAAATCTCTGCGGTATTTTTTTAACTTTACCTCTAATAATATTCAATCCTTTATAATATCCGTATTCTTCACTTTCACTGAATAATAACTGCATCCCCAAACATACACCCAAGAAAGGTTTTCCCGATTGAATAAAATCATTAATCGGATTAATTAAATCAAGTTTTTTTAAATTATCTATTGCCTTTCCAAAAGCCCCAACACCAGGCAAAATAACGGCATCTGATTTTAAAATCACATTACAATCTGAAGTTATTATTGTCTTGTTGCCCAATGCAATAATAGCATTCTCCAAACTCTGAAGGTTGCTCATTTGATAATCAATTATTGAAATCATAATTATTTTTCTTCAAAATCTGCAATTTATCCCATTTTTATGTAAATATGTTTTAATATGCTCTATGCTGCAGGATTCAACTTTTGAAAAATTCTTTCCGCTTTTTAGAAAATCAATGTTCCCCTCTGCTTCATAACCTTCCAGCATTCTATTGTTTTTAATAAAGTCATAATGCAAAATTGAAGCTATTGCAATTCCGTCAATTTGACTACACTTTATTGCCTCAACTATATGATTTAAATTCCCGCATCCGCCATGAGCAATAACAGGGATATTGACAGCTTCAACAACTGATTTTATTAACTCACAATCAAAACCTTCACCGATACCTTCTCTATCAACCGAAGTTATAATAATTTCACCGGCACCTAACTCTTCAACTGTTTTCGCCCATGAAACAATTTCAAGACCGGAATATTCCCTGCCATTATCCATAAAAGCCAAATATTTACCGTCGTTTTGTTTTATTGCTTCAATTGCTACAGTTATCGTTGATGATCCAAATATTTGAGACGCATTTGAAATAAATTCAGGATTTCTTATTGCCGCAGTATTTATCGAAACCTTATCGGCACCTGCACGTAAAACATCCTTAATATCATCTATTGTTCTAATACCTCCGCCAACTGTTAACGGAATAAATATTTCTTTAGCTGTTTTGGAAACAATATCATGCAAACTATTCCTGTCATAGAGGCTAGCGACTACGTCTTGGTATATAATTTCATCGGCTCCATTTTGATAATAAAATTTTGCGAACTGCTCAGGTTTCCCCAGTATTCGCAGCCCTTCCAAGTGAATACCTTTTACTAAATTGGGGCCTTTAATATCTAAACGAGGAATAATTCTTATAGGTTTTAGCATTATTATTTTATTGTTTTTTGCTTTTCAAATATTCAGCAATCTTAAATTCAAAATGATTATCTATATCTATCGATCGCTCCGGAGGCATCTTATAACCCAATGTTTGTTGACTGAAAAATGATTTATTCTTTCTCAGATGTGAAATTTTTGTTAGATATATAGCACCATTTAATAGATATCTTTTTGCTTCAATATTACTTTTGGTTAATTGCTTTATAATTCCGTTATTTGTCATTCTATAAATCCAATTAGGCTGAATATTAATTTCAGATATTGAAACAACTGAAAGTATTTTTCTTTCAAATAGCAATTCTATGCATCTATCAATATCTTTTGCTGTTCTTAATGGAGATGTGGGTTGTAAAAGCATTATATAATCATATTTTTCTTTAATATTTTCTAGCGCGTGTAAAATAACATCTATAGTTTTCGAATTATCTTTGCAAAGATTTTCAGGTCTTTTAAATGGTACTTTTATTCCGTATTTTTGACAGAATTTAATTATGTCATCATCATCAGAGGATAGAATAATATCATCTAAATAATTCGATTTTTTTGCTTCAAGAATAGTCCATTCAATCAACGGCTTTTTACAAAATAAAAGTTTATTCTTGTTTTGCAACCTTTTTGATCCACGTCTTGCAGGAATAACAGCTAAAATTGTTTTATTATTCAGCAAATTTTATATCCTCTTTCCTTAAAGGGATGAACATCATTAAACTTCTTTTTCAAAAAATCTTTTTCCAGTTGAATTGTATTTAAAATTTTAACGATTTTAGTGCTTGCATTTCCATTTCCATAAGGATTTCTAATCTTTTTTAAAGAATTTTTAAACTTTTTTGACAAAGCCTTTTCAATTGCATTTTTTATTTTTGATTCTGAATCGTCTTTAACATTTATAACATTGCCTGCACAAATGCGTCCCTTTTGCCTTTCACCAATATTCACAACAGGTAATTTAAATGATGGGGCTTCAACTAATCCTGATGAAGAGTTGCCTACCATAATTTTAGCATGTTTTAAAAGCGACAGATATTTAAGCGAGCCTAAAGACTGAACTAATATGGAATTAGACTTGTTTCTTATATTATATTCCTTGAGAGCTTTAATTATTGGTTTGTTTTCAGTATCTGCATTTGGATAGGTCATAATCCAAAAAATATCTTTAATTTTTTGAACAACGTTCAAAATTTTTCTAATTTGTCGGAATGAACCATGCTCAAAAGTTACCGGATGATATGTCAATATACCCCATGGTATATCTTGAGGTATATTAAGTATTTCAGCCAGTTCTTTTTTTGTCAGTAAGTTGTAAGTTACTATGTTATCTAAGCCGGGATCTCCCACGCAAAAAACTCTTTTTGACATTTCGCCCATTTGAATAATTCTGTATGCATAATATTTATTTGCGGCAAAATGAATATGGCTCATCTTTGTAATTGCATGTCTGAATGATTCATCAAAAGCCCCTTCAGTAGATTCCCCGCCACGAACATGCGCAATTGGAATCCTAAAAGATACAGCGGCGGCTACAGCAGCAAAAATTTCATACCGATCCCCCAATACAAGAATAATATCGGGTTTTAATTTATTATAAACTATTCCAAACTTTGAAACCGCATCCCCTACTATTTTTGATATTGATAATGCTGAGTCGGAATCCAGATTTAAAGGAACTTTTTTTGTAATCTTGAATCCTGCATCAATAATTTCCCTGACTGTATAGCCATACTTTTTGCTTAAATGTGATCCTGTAACTATAAGCTTAAGAGATAAATTTTTATTTTCGCTTATCTTTTTTATTACAGGTTTAAGCAAACCTAAATCTGCCCTTGTTCCGGTAATAACGGCAATTTTACGCATTTTGCAGCATATCCCATTTTAAAACTGTATCCTTTTCAATGTCTTGCTTAACTTTCATTCCTATGACCGATTCAAAATATTCAGGTGATATTCCAGTTCCTGGACGTTTAAGAAAAATATTTTCGTTCGTAATTACTTCACCTTTTTTAATAAACTTAATGCTAACAATGCTTTTTCGAACTTGTGTTTTTATTATCTCTTCATCTTTTACCGGGCATTTTATTCCATTTCCCATTGCAATTTCCACATTTCTAATAGATGAAACCAATTGCCTAAGCTCTATCGGTTCTACTGAGGCTTTATGATCAGGCCCTTCCAAGTCTCTGCTTATCGTAAAATGTTTCTCAATTAACTCTGCCCCAAGTGCAACTGCGGCAATGGAAATTTCAATGCCGCTAGTATGATCGGATAAGCCGACTGAAAGATTAAACTTATCTTTCAGTGTCTGAATAACCTTTAAATTAATATCCTCAGGTTGTGCAGGATAAGCTGTCACACAATGCATTAATGATAAGACAGGAAATGCGGAAAAGTTTCTCCAAACTTCATTTATCCATGATATACTTTGATTAATCTCTTCGAGGTCAGACATGCCGGTTGATAAAATTATCGGTTTATTCTTTTTTGCAATATGTTGAATCAATGGTTTGTTGGTAATTTCTCCGGATGGTATCTTAAATTTCTCTACACCTATAGCATCTAAAAAATCCGCATTAAATTCATCAAACGGAGTGCATAAAAAGATTATCCCCTTTTTATCACAATATTTTTTAATTTTTACATAATCATCATCTTTTAATTCAAGTCTTTTCAACATTTCATATTGAGTTTCTACAGATTTCATGTTATTTATTTGATAGGCAACTTTATCCAAAGTTTTTGTCACTAAACGTTCAGCTTTAAACATCTGAAATTTAACGGCATCAGCCTTAGCCTCATAAGCTATATCAATAAGTTTAATTGCTTGCTCAAGATTACCGTTGTGATTTACTCCTGCTTCAGCAATAATAAATACTTTATTCACGATTAAAAATCCCCTTTTCGTATTTACATCGTTTGCCTTTAATTTCTACAAATGCTCCCGGCATATCCGGAAAAGAAGTGGCCCTAACTCTTCTTTCTGTTTCATTTTCAGTCATATCAGGGGTAATTTTGCAAAGATCGTTCAATTCTTTACGAGTATAGGGTTTTCTATACCATCTCTCATTGGCGGAAGGTAATTTTTTATTCAGTAAAATCATGCTGAAAATCTCAACAAAAGATACATATATATAAGCATAGCATCGAACCGATAAAGAATATACAGTATCATTTTTGAATATCGGAAATCTTTTTACGCTGATTATTTTACCTGTATCAACTTTTTTCTCCATATGATGAACTGTTATTCCATATTCATTTTCTGAATTATAGATTGCAAAATTGGTACACCCGATTCCAGGATACTCAGGTGGACCGGGATGAAAATTTATAGCAGCAATTTTTGTTTTACTAATCAGTTCATATGGCACAATCCAGGGCGATATATACGATATTATAATGTCATATTCATTATTAAGACAAACAGGAAATTTATCATTTAACTTCCCGATTTTTATATCAGGATCTTTAACATGTAACTTAATAAGTTCTATAACATGTTCTGTTAAAGGTTTTTCTTTAGCTAAAAACAATATTTTCAACTTATTCATTTTAAAAGCATATCGGGATTTTTAAAATTATCGCAAGCTTTTTTATATTCGTCCCATTCGCCGACATCTGACCAATTATTGAAATAAGGATAGACACTTATTTTAAAACCATCATTTTTTGATAATTTTATCAATTCCGGCATATCGATATATTTATCTTTTGAAACATAATCTAGTATTTTAGGTTCGATTACATAAATTCCGGCATTCACCATGAAATCATATTCAGGTTTTTCCATTATATTGAGTAAATTACCGTCATTCATTTCAATTACTCCATACGGTATTTTGACATGCTTTAAAGCAGAAACTATTGTTATGTCATTTCGATTTTTTTTATGATGCTTAAGTAATTCATGAAAATCTAAATCGATTAAAACATCGCAATTCGAAATAATAATCGGCTGGCTGACTTTTTTCTTTAGAAAATATAAAGACCCTGCTGTTCCAAGCCTCATTTGTTCATTATGAAAGTTTATATTAAATCGTCCATGATTATCAGCAAAATACGCCTTAATCATTTCCGCCTTATAATTCAACGTCAAAACAAATTTTCTGAATCCATATTTATGAAATCTTTCCATAATTTCTTCTATCATGGGTTTGTCTCTAAACGGTATCAATGGTTTAGGCAACACTTTCGTAAAAGGATCCAGTCGCTCTCCTTTGCCTCCTGCAGGAATAAAAATAATATTCTTCTTGCAGGTATATCTTTTCTTTTTCTCTTTTAATTCTTTCCATAAGATGATGTCTATTACCTTTCGTTGCTTATTTAAAATAGGAATCTGAACAATTTGTTTTTTTAACATCAATTCTTCTTCTTTACCTCTTTCCCAAGAATACAAATATTTTGGATTTTTGTTCATTATTCCCAATACTGAAGAATCCATTTTTTTATTGTCTAAAATAGCTCTTCTAATATCTCCATCTACTATCGTTCCAATCAATTTTTGGTTATTGTCTACAACCAAAACAATTCCCATTAAACCTTCATTCATCTTTTTTAAAGCATCTTTTATGGTTGCAGTTTTATCTAAAAATATTTTTTCGATTTTTTTGTCCATAATTTTAATTCTCTATTATCTTTTATTTAGAAAGAATTACGATTTTATTATTTGCTCTTGATACAATGAAAATCATATCATCATGGGAAGTAACACAAGTAGGCCCATTTATTTCTTCATGATCAAAATTGTATATAAATTCGCCCTGACATGAAATTTTTACAAGGCTTCCTTTTATCGGATTTATATTAGTCGCATAAATATTATCATTTACAACATGAATTGACGACAATTGATAATTGTATTTATCGGCATCGAAAATCAACTTTTTTTCTTTAGAACCTATCTCATAGGAATAAATATATCTTCCGGATTGCAAAAAATATATATGACAATCAACAGCGCTATATGCAATATCATGATTTAGATTTGCTTCACGTTCACTGCAGTCAAATGACAAATATTCATCTATATAATCTAACTGTTCATTAATTCTAGTAATTTGAATTTTATTAGCTTCTTTAGCATCCTTAAATTCTCTTCCTAATACATAATAAGATTCATCTACTTTTACTATTGATAAAAAAATAACATCACCAACATAATACAAATCATTATTATCCTTAGGCATTAAATAACTTGGGACTAGTTTTTCTTTATTTTGATTAATTTTTGGGTAAGAGAATGTTTTAATTATTAAATTTTGATTTAAATCATATAAATGAATCTTTAAATTCCATAAATCGTTAATTAGTAAATAGTTATTTTGTTCATTGTAAGCCAAACCAAACGGACTGACTGGTTTTCTACCTTTAAAATTGAATTTATCAATTTTATTTATAAACTTTCCTTCTTTTGAATAGACACCAATTTCAGTCCCATGATTGGGAGTTACATAAAACGACCCGTATTTATCCACAGTAACGAATAAAACCCCACCGCTTCTTGGGTAAGGGTCACATTTAAATGATTCAACATTCCATTTATCATATTTTGCTTTTATTTCATCGATCCTACATTTAATATTGTTTTTCATTTCTATAATAATTCCCTATTTTTTCTAAGAAACAACGTTCCAATTCTTGAATTAAATTGCTTGTTATATTCGCTAGGCTTAAAAAAAGACCAAAACCGTTTTTGCAATTCTAAATCTTCTGACGTATCTTCCCATAAACCGTTTAAACGTGCTTCCATTTCTATCATTAAATCATAAATTTCATCAGGTGAATTTTCAATTACTTCAACTCCTGCTTTTTCATACTGTTCTTTTTTTAGAAATTTTCCGATTCCGGAACTTATGATTTCAGAAAATTTCAAGATTCTTTGTTCTGCTTTTGACCATATTTTTTTCGGAATAGAAATATCATATGAATTCCAACCCAAAATTAATTCTAGTGGAATAACATTGATATATGCTATTGGTTTTCTGAAAACCATAGGAATACTTACAATCCCACCGGGAATTCCAATAAAGAATTTGCAATTTGCTGATAAATAGACATCTAAAAAATCACTTTTAAAGTTACTGTTAGAATAATCTATTATTTGCTTATTATTTGTATTTAATCCATCACACACCTTAGATCCCATACGAATGAAATAATACCCCTTTTTAGTTAATTCTTCAGCACCCTTTAAAAAATTATTAATTTCCATATCCCTAAAATCATGATACGAAGTGTTTATTTTAGGATAAAGTTCATTTAAATATGCAGGATCTCTTCCATATATGCATATATAATTAGCATTATCTTTAATACCCATATTCGCCAATTGTTTTTTACCTTCGTTATCTTCTTTTTGCGAAAAATTAAAGTGTTTTTTTGTTTTTGATAATAGACACAAAACATCTCTTGAGTGATAATTAGTTCTACTAATAATGTTGATTTTATGAATATTATTTCCTGAAAGTTTATTATTAGCTTCATATAAATCATTTATAAAATCATAAACGTTCATCGAACGTTTTATTAATTTACATAAAAACGAATTACAAACTGGAAATATCTTACCACAATCCTGTTTATTAAAATAAAAGAAATCGATTGATTTTTTTGGTTGAAATCCGCTGTCTTTTTCACAAAGATAAATTTCCGCATCAAAAGCAAAATGACCAATTCTTGTTGAATAAATCGATCCTAAACGAATTACAATAATTGGCCTTAAAAAATGAATAAAAAAAACTAATAATAATGCAATTTTCTCTCGGAGAGTCTTAGCTTTTTTTAACAAGGAAAATGAATTTATAAAAATAGTTTTGTAAATATAAAAATATGAATCCAGCATGTTAAATTCTTTAATAGTAAAAGCGGCACTATCTATATACATCATATAAGTTTTCTTAGGGCTAATTTTGCAACTTAATTTCAAAATTTCAGAATAGCCATGAAATCCTTTGTTATTTGATGGTATTATAAAATAATCGATATTAAGTTTTTTAACTTTATTAATCCATTTTTCATCATTTTCATCTAATACAAAATTGCCTCTTGGTATAGTTATTACTTCTTTATAATCTTCAATACTTATTTCATTGAGTATGTCTTCTTGAATTATTAAATTTATCTTACTGTTGGGGTAGCAGTCTTTAATTATACCTTTAATTTCTCTAAATTCATTAATTCTGTTTGATCGTATTAACAAAATATTTTTCACGTCGTAATCAACCTCTAATTTTTCTATATCTTGAAGTTGATTTAGTATTTTTCTATAATTATGAATCCAATTTGAAAATAACTTTTCATGTATATTGACCGATATATAAACGCTTAGTTTATATATTAATGAATACGGATATTTCAAAAAAGAAATTTTTTCTTTCTTTATGTGATATATATCATAATAATCAAAATCATCTTTAATCAATCCTCTTTTTTTTGCTTCCTCATAAAGAGGCGAACCTGGATAAATGATTAACGGGAAAAAAGCTATGTTTCTTGTTAAAGAATTTTTATCCATAGCATTTAACAAAACAGAGCTGGTTTTTTTAAATGTTTGGATTGATTCATTAGGTTGACCATGCATGGCACTAATCCAAGGAGTAATTCCATGTTTTTTTGCAATATCCCATGATGCAATTGCTTTTTCTACTGTAATATGTTTATCCATATTTTTCAAAATATCATTATCTGCAACTTCAATTGCCAAATGGGCTGCATTACAACCACTCTCTTTAAGAGCCAATGCGATATCATCATCAAAAATATTAACTCGGCTTGTACATAGATACTTAATGCCTAAATTAGCTTCCTTTAGTTTACCGCAGAATTCCAGAATCCATTTTTTACTAAAAGTAAAAGTATCATCACAAAACATTATGTATTTTAAATTATATCGTTTTACGTAATTGGATAATCTTTCAATGGAAATATTAATGGGCAAAGTTCTGAATTTTTGAATTGAAAAACAGAAATTACAATTATATGGACATCCTCTTCCTGAGAGAAACTCGCCGATAGGTGATAGATATGGATTAAAAGGTCCAGTTGCATTTGCAAAAGTATTATAATGATAAAAAGCCATATTAAATTTATTATAATTGTGATCCGGAATATCTTCTAATTTTTCTACAACTTCTCCATATCCGTTATCAACATATTTATTATCAATAACCGAGCTTACACCGGGTATATTGTATGCCTGTGACTTATTTTCAACAGCTTTGATCAACTTTTCAAATGCAATTTCGCCTTCTCCTCTTACAACATAATTTGCAGAAGACAACCTCAACACCAATTCAGAATTAGGAGTTGCCATTATTCCGCCCATAACAATGATTGATTCAGGCAATGCTTCTCGCACCAATTTGCTTAAATGAATTGCTCGTGGCAGCCAATCCCAAAATCCTCCGATTCCAATAACCTCGGGTTTTGTTTGCCTCAACCTGTCAAAAAGCATCCTATCAGATAAAGTCTCCAGTTCCGGAAATATTAACTCAACATTATAACCACATTTATCTTCCAACCATGAATTCAAGGAAGAAAAACCAAAAGGAAATGCATGACTTCTGTCTACTTGATCCAAAGGTACTGAGTTAATTAAACATATCTTCATTTTATTATTTTTTTACCGCAATAATTCCTGCTTGGTCTCTATTATCTTTATTCACATATCCTGAATAAATAACTTTAAAGCCTGCTTCTTTTAAACGTGCCTTTAATATTTTTGGCTCAAAAAACAAAAATTGTCCGAAATTATGATTTGCACCATCAGGATGATATTTTGAAACATTTTTCATAAAGCCAGGGTATTTATCCCCGTTTTTTTTTCTTTTTCGATATTCTTTGAGAAATGATTTATAAACTTTAATATAAGGGGTACCTATTGTTATATAAAGCCTTCCACCTTTAATCAATAAACCGCACAATCTTTTTAACGCATGTTTAAATTGAAAAGGCGTCATATAATGAAGTACCTGTGCACATAAGATATTGCTAAATAATTTATTTTTTATTTTTTTCAAATCAGGTAAAGAATCGTGAATCAATGAAAAATTTATTTTGTTTCTAGAATCTGCTATTTTATTCAATAACTTATTAGCAATTTCGATATGTTTTTTTTCCTTATCAACACCAACAATGTTTTTTTTACCCTTATTTATTAATTCGTGCAAAACAGCCCCCATTCCAATGCCTACTTCTAAAGCTATGCCATCATTAGTTATAGCATCCTTACAAAACTCTTCACTCACTAAACACAAAAAATTTCTCATATAACCTGTTTTGTTATAAGTTTTAACATTTCCATTTGGCAAAACTTCTACACCAGCGTTTTTTAACTCTCTATTTGAAAAAACATTATTCATTATATTATCCTATTTATTATAATCAATTTTGTTTATTAAATTCTTTAATTTTACTTATAACAAACTCAATATCTTTGGTGCTTTGATTCGGTCCACAAGGAAGAAACACGCCATATTTGTGAAATTTCTCAGAATTTAAGAAAACCGCTTTTCGTGCTTTTAAGTGCCTTGAAAAGTGCAAATCAGGAAGAAACCTTCTCGTTTCAATTCCGTTTCCCAATAAAAACTTCATCAATTCTTCCCTTTTAGTGCATAAAACTTCTACCCATAATGGAATTTCACCTTTTTCAATATTAACCGGAATAATTTGCATACATTCTATTCCCTTAAGTTCTTCTTTATATAAATTATAAACTTTTTTTACATAATCTATTGTTCCTTTAATTTTTGCTAACTGAGCAATCCCCACTGAAGCAAGAATATCATTGAACTTAAAATTAAATCCAAACTGAGTATATAAATCACTGAGTGTATCATTTACACCATGATTACGACATTTTTTCATACTTGCATAAAGTTCTTCATCATTAGTAACAGCAATGCCACCTTGCCCTGTTGTGAGTAACTTGGTTACTCCAAGTGAAAAACATCCTACATCAGACTGTGTCCCCAAAAAGCCATATTCGTTTTTTGAAAATATTGCTTGCGCAGCATCTTCAATAACCTTTAAATTATATTCCTTAGCGATTTTATTAAGTTCAAGCATATCTACTGATCGTCCGTTTAAATGCACTGGTATAATAGCTTTTGTTTTTGATGTTATTTTCTTTTTTAGCTCAGAAACATTTAATACCGGAATATTCGGAACCACATCAATTAAAATAATCTTTGCACCCAACAAAAGTGCAGCATGCGCAGTAGCAATAAAGGTTCTGTTGGGCACTATAACCTCATCATTTTTTTTAATACCCAAAACCATTAAGCTCATTAATAATGCTATACTTCCGCTTGGAACGGCGACAGCATAACGAACATTCAATGCTTTTGCGATTTCTCTTTCAAATAATAATGTCTTTTCACCCTGACTTATACATTCCTGATTAATTGAATCTCTTACTGAATAAATTTCCTCATCTCCCAATTTTGTTCTCCACCAGGAAATCATAATACTACCCCTCTTTTTACAATTTTTAATTCGGGCAAAGGAATTATGAATTGCCCGCCATTTTCTAAAAATTGCTGATGTTTATTAATTATTGTTTCAGCGTATCGCCATGCTAATATAATAATGCAATCCGGATTTTTTTCATATATCATCTCCGAAGATAAAACCGGAATTTTAAATCCTGGACTTGCAGTATCAAATTTAGCGATATTATCATCGAAAATTGTTTTAATAATATCTCCAAGTTCAAAATGATAAATCAACGTAGTGCTTGTGGCGGATGCGCCATAAGCGTATATACTTTTATTTTCTTGGGTTAGCATCCCGATTATTCTTAAAAGCTCATCTTTTCTTTTATAAATTTTATCTGCAAATAACCTATATGTTTGAACATCATCAAGTCTGAGTAGATTTTCATTTTTAATCATTTCATCTACTGCGGCAGATGGTCGGTTTCCTGTTTCTGATAATTGAAAATAATATCTTAAGGACCCTCCCTTTGTCGGCACTTTATCTATGTTAATCAAGTTTAGATTAAATTTCTTAAGATACATTAGCAAAGGTTTAATTGAAAAATAAGATAAATGTTCATGATAAATAAAATCAAAAACCATATTTTCAATCATACTTCCCAAATATGAAGATTCTATGATAAAGAATCCATCCTGTTCCAACAAAAAGCTAACACCCTTTATAATCTCATCTAGATCATCAATGTTAGCAAGTAAATTATTTACTGTAATTATAGATGCTGCCCCATATTCAGATTTTATCTTCTCAGCTATTCTATAATTGAAAAAATCAGGAATTGTATCAATTCCTGATTCATTCGCTTTCCTGGAAATCTCCTTTGCAGGTTCTATTCCCAACACCCTGAATCCGTTATTTTTAAAATAAGAAAGCAAAGTTCCGTCATTGCTTCCAAGATCTACTACAAGACTATTTTTTCGCTGTTTTGTATAAGAAATCACTCTTTCAGAATAATTTCTGAAATGTTCGGACAAGCCCATTGAACTTGTAGTAACATAAATATAATCCCGATAAATTATTTCCGGATCCACAACATGAGGTAGAAAAACATATCCACAATTGTTGCATAAAAATAAATCCAAAGGATAGATTTCGTGCTTAACTCCAGAACATTTAGGTACATAAGCATCACATAAAGCCGTAGGTGTTAGCGGTAATACATTTTGGATATTTAAACTCTTACAAAACCGACAACTTGCTCTTGTATAGTATGTCTTTTTCATTTGTTTTCCACCCATTTTTCAATTGTTTTTTGAAAGAGTTGAATCTCTTCTGTATTTATCTCTTCAGGTGCCCATTCCGGGAATTGAGTTTTTAATTTATTAAACGGACCATTTGTTGTTTCATGAAAAAATAGAAAGTCGGATTTTATAATCAATGTATGATAAATTGAATCAGGAAGCCTGTAATAGAAATATTTTCCGGTATTTATATCCCCCATGCTTATCACTTCAATTACATTCCCATTGTCATCAAATATTAAAACATCAGCCTCTCCTTGAATAATATGAAATGATTCGATTTTATTAAGATGTTTATGCGGACGTATATAAGCACCTTTTACATGTATTATGAACATCTCGTGAATAATATCGTTTATATCTTTATGAGCACAAAACCTGATTCGATTTCTTTTATTAAACATCGATTTATCTTTTAACAGAATTAGATCTTTTTTATTTATTTTTACAATTGAGGAACCCGGATAAAAAACTTCTTCGTTGTAACAATTCATTTTCATATTTAATATTTCTTATGTAGTTTTATTTGAATGAATCCCAAACAGGCAACAGTCTATTGCTTGGCGGCAATATAGAATAAAACTCTCCGCCTCGTTTTAGAAAAAAAGAATGTTTAGCAATTACCTGCTCTTCACACTCAGTATTTACAGCAAGAAGACAAATATCAATTCCTTCTTTCTCCAGCATATTACTTGGAAGTATCGGTAACCTCGAACCGGGCATATAAAGATTTTGTTTTTCTACCTGGTCATCAACTATAAAATCAATATACTTACCTATTTTGCAAAAGTTTACTAAAGAACAAAGACGAGCTCCTGCGCCGTATATTGCAATTTTTCTTTTTTGTTTTTTCTTTTCTTTCAAATATTCATTTATTGATTTTTTAAATATTTTCCATTGTTCTTTATATATCGTAGCTTTTTCACGCAAAGTACTTATATATTCAGGGATTTTTATTGGTATTTTTGTATTTTTCATTTTTCCAATAACCAATAGAGAGAGACTGCTAAAAAGAATACTTTTTTTAGCAATAACTTCAATATTTGATCGTGATAAATAATCTAGCAAAACATCAAATGTAAAATAATTAATGTGTTCTTCCCACAAAGTATAATCAGGAGAATCCAGAAAACTGGTGAAATCAGGAATTTCAATAACTACATATCCATCGGGTTTCAAAATTAAACTCATAGCATTACTGAATTCATTTAATTCCCCTACATGTTCAAGCATTTGTCTCGAAATAAAAATGTCGCATTTCCCGTATTTTTTAAGATATTTTTTTGCGGAATTTAAATTAAAATAACCTGAAATTGTCTCTATGCCCTTTGACATCGACGATTTAAATGCATCTTTTGCAGGTTCTATCCCAGCAAGTTTTGCATACCCTTTTTTCTTTAACTCGAATAAAAATCTTCCATCATTGCTTCCCACCTCACAAATACTTGCCGTTTTATCTAACCCCGGTAAACTTTCAATTGTTTCTATAATATCAGGTATATGAGGCTGATGCTTCCAGGAACTTAAACACAAATAATCTGCATACAGCAAATCCGCCGGAATCGGGTCTGATATTTGAAATAAACCACATTCATTGCAAAAAGATAAAATAAACGAATGAACATATTCTTTTTGATTTTTACTCTTTAAATAATCATGGGCTATTGGATGCTTACCAAAATCTATTAATTTCCGAACTTTAATAGAATTACATAATCTGCATTTTTTCATAAATTGATACCTGTATTTTAATGATTACACAAATTCCATATGTTCTTTATCAACATTTAAATAATCCAAAATCATTTTATTTTTTCCATTTGCAACGCAATGATGATTGCATACTTTTGAAGGATTAATCTTGAAAAATTTTGATTTATCGCTGAGCCAAAAATTCTTAAATCTTTTATCTTTTATTGTGCCTATTAAACCATCTTCAAGGTTATATGCCTTATCCTGGCAAGGATAAATATTTAAATCAGCACCTATTACAGGAAGAATCTGTAAATAAGGACACCAATCATATTTCTTTTCAAAGTTTTCATCCAATGAATGATATGTGTCATATATTTCAAAAACATCCTTTTCCAAATCACTCTTACACTTACTGATTTGTTCTTTTACTGTTTCAAATATATCTTTGTGATATTCATTATTTTCTTTTCCACTGTTACTTACAACACAACCGGAAATCTTAACGCTCCTAACGCCTATATTTTTCAATCTACTCAAA
>AMFJ01004260.1_pt1 | contig 25521 bp, 28 predicted proteins | sample 427208 | NCBI WGS metagenome assembly AMFJ01 (sample SAMN02954298, study PRJNA114691) | groundwater metagenome | biome: aquatic; feature: subsurface aquifer; material: sediment; isolation source: subsurface aquifer sediment | place: USA: Rifle, CO | collected 2008-08 | reverse complement strand
GCTTTTCAGCGAAGCGTTTTTGACTGTTGTGTTCTAAGGTGATAAAATTAGATCAAATGAAGATTAGAAATAAAAACAGAAAACAGATTTTTCTGGGAGTTATCACGCTTGCCGTTTTTGTTGTGGTTAGCTTTTCTTTTTTTGGTTCAAATGTCAGAAATGTTTATGCGGAAGATTCTGAAGATAAACTGAAAGATAGTATAGATAGTATTGAAAAAAAGTTAGCCAAGGAACAAGCAGCCAAGGCAACATTGGAGGCGGAGTTAGCTAATATACAAAATTCAGTTTATTCCACGCAAGCTCAAATTGATAGAGCCAGAAAGCTTATCAAAGAATCGAAAGAAAATATTTCCAGAATGGAAGAAGAAATAAATTCAATGAGCGACAAAATAGATTTGCAAAAAGAATTTTTGAGAGATTTTCTGCAAGAAGTTTATTATAACAAAAAACAACCAGTGGCATCCCTGGCGCTTTTCAAGGGAGATTTTTCCAGAGCATTGGGCGCTTTTGATAGATATTTGACCGTGGAAGAAAAAATGATACAAATAGTTCTGGAGATAAAAAGCACTCAGGAAAAAATAAAAACCGAACAGGAAAAAGTTGCCGAAGCCAAGGAGAATCACGAAGAATTGCTTGAAAACAAAGTAGTTCAGCAACACGCTCTTCTGGTAGACAAAGCTGACACGCAAGGGGATATTCAAGTCAAAGAATCTTCAATCAGAAGTCTTAGCCAAAGACTTTCAACATTGAAAAGTCAATTGTCCGGTTTTCTTGGCGAATCATTTAATGCTAGCGACATAGTTGACGCAATAAAATTTGCCAGCAAAAAAACCGGAGTAAGAAAAGAATTTTTAATGGCGATGTTGGACAAGGAAACTGATCTGGGGAGATTCACTGGCGGATGCACCTATCAAAACACAAGAGTAAAAATTGCCGACAAGACAGAGTTCAAAAATATATGCGAAGAGTTGGATTACAATTACAAAAAACAAAAAATATCTTGCGCCGCCAGTTGGGGAGGATATGGTGGAGCAATGGGTGTGGCGCAATTTATGCCAACGACTTGGATTGGATACAAAAGCGCAATTTCCAGATACACCGGACACAATCCGCCTGATCCATGGAATTTGACGGATGGCGTTGTGGGTATGGCGGAAAAATTGAATCGCGCGGGAGCTAATAATAAAAAAAATGAACACTATGCCGCCAAAGTTTATTATTGCGGAGGACCAGGATCTGCGTATTGGAAAACAAAATGCGAAGATTATGCCGACACAGTCATAAGTTGGTCAAATGGATATGATGAATATTTCTAATATGAAAAAAAATAAATTTTATATAACAACTCCGATATATTACGCCAATGCCAAAGCGCATATCGGTCATGCTTATACGACCATCGCGGCGGATGTTTTGGCGCGTTGGCACAAACTTCAAAATGAGGAAGTTTTTTTGCTAACTGGGATGGATGAACACGGAGTCAAAATTCAAAAAGCGGCGCAGGCTCAGGGAAAAAAACCGCAGGAATTTGTGGATGAAATTTCCGAAGGAGTTAAAGATTTATGGAAAGATTTAAACATTGAATATGACGGATTTATCCGAACGACAGACGAAAAACATAAAGAAGCGACGCAAAAAACTTTGCAATTTCTTTTTGACGAAGGCGTTATTTATAAAGGTGAATATGAAGGATTGTATTGCGTCGGTTGCGAACAATTTAAAAGCGATAATGATTTGGTGGATGGCAAATGTCCCGACCACGGAACCGCTGCTGAGAAGATGAAAGAAGAATGTTATCTTTTGAAAATGAATTTCGTTCAAAAAGAATTGATTGAAAAAATAAAGAGCGACGAATTTTCCATCCAACCGGAAAGATACAAAAAAGAAATTTTGTCATTTTTGGAAAATCAGGAATTGAAAGACATTTCTATTTCTCGAAAAAATGTTGCGTGGGGAATCGAACTGCCTTTTGACAAGGAACATACCACTTATGTTTGGGTGGATGCTTTCTTGAATTATTTGACTGGAATCGGTTGGGAAGGTGGCTCAAGCGAAATTCCAAAACAATGGCCGGCAGGCTTGCAGATTATTGGAAAGGATATTTTGCGGGTGCACGCGACCATTTGGCCAATATTATTGCTTCATTTAGGAATAGAGTTGCCGAAAGTTCTTTTCACGCACGGTCACATTTTGTCCGGCGGAAAAAAGATGAGCAAGACTCTGGGGAATGTTATCGGCATCGATGAGATGATTGAAAAATTTGGCACTGATGGAACCCGCTATCTGCTTCTCAGTTCTGGAACGTTCGGTGAAGACATTGACGTAACAATGGAGAGGATGATTGAGAAATATAATGCCGATTTAGCTAATGGACTTGGAAATTTGGTTTCGCGAGTAATTAAACTTGCAGTGGATGTTGAATATGAGAATATAAAACCAGAAATATCTGTTGATTTTTCAAAAGGTTTTAAAGAAATGAGATTAAGTGAGATATTAAATATAATTTGGAATTTTATAGGAGATTATAATAAAGAAATTGAAGATAATAAACCTTGGGAATTATTGAAAACAGATAAAGAAAAATTTGAAAAAGTTATGAAAAGATTAGTTGGTCATTTATATAATATTTCTGATTGGTTGAAACCGTTTCTTCCGGAAACTGCTGAAAAAATAAGAATTGCCCTTGAAACTAAGAAGGTGGAACCTTTGTTTGCAAGAATGAGATAATGCCCAAAAGATTAAAGCTTAAATACTAAATGCTAAAACAAATCTAAAGTAAAAAAGTATAAGTAACCTGAATTTTTATTTAAACTTTAGAATTTAGATTTGAATTAGATTTTAAAATTTAGTCTTTAGATTTTAAAATTGTAATGAATTTAATCGACACTCATGCCCACGTTAATTTTTCCGCTTTTAAGGAAGACGGAGAAGATGTTTTACGAAATGCCATTAGAAATGGTGTTTTTGTTGTGAATGTTGGCTCGCAATATTCCACTAGCAAGCGGGCGGTGGAATATGCAAAAAAATTTTTCACTGGTGTTTATGCGATAGTGGGTATTCATCCGGTGCATTTGAAAAAAGGAAGTTTTATGCATCAAGACCCTGATGAGCTAGAAGAAACAGAAATACAAACAAACGGAGAACAATTTGAAAAGGAAAAATATTTGGAATTGGCGCAAGAAGAAAAAGTGGTGGCGATTGGAGAAATTGGTTTGGATTATCATCACTTTGTCGAAGGGGACAACATCGAAGCGATGAAAATAAAACAAAAAGAAGTTTTGATAAAATTCATTGAGTTGGCTAACGAAGTGGAAAAGCCAGTGATGATTCATTGTTGGGGCGTAAAGTCAAGCAAGGAACTTGACCACGCCCGAGCGGATGCCTATGATGACTTATTGGAAATATTGCAAAAATATCCTGTGGATAAAAAAGGAGTTGTGCACAGTTTTGTTGGCAGTTATAAAACAGCTAAGAAATTTATTGAGTTGGGTTATAAAATCGGACTGAATGGAATTGTAACTTATGGGGAAAGTTATGATCGCTTGATACGAGAAATTGATTTGAAAAATATTCTTTTGGAAACAGATTGTCCATATTTGACGCCTCGACCGTTGGAAAGAGAAAAACGCAATGAGCCGATTTTTGTGAAATATATCGCGCAAAAAATCGCTGATGTGAAAGGGATTTCTGTGGAAGAAGTGGCGGAACAAACAACAAAAAACGCCAAAGCAGTTTTTGGCATCTGAGGGTTTTTTTTGGTAAGGATTTAGAACACTATATTCAATTATAGCATAAAAAAAGAAAAAAGTCAAGAAAATTATAATGCGGTTGACATTGACGTTTTTTAGAGAGATAATTGTAAGCAATGGCATTAATGATGAAGCGTTCATTTTATGGATAATAAACTGGATCCGAAAGTTGCCTGGTGGCGCAGTGGAATGGAAATGTTTTTGAAAATGAGCGGATGGATTGGCGGACCGGTGATTGCGGGAACTTTTATTGGAAAATATTTAGATAAAAAATTCGACACGACCCCGTGGTTGTTTTTGTTAAGTGTTGGAATTTCATTTATCGTTTCAATGATTGCATTGGTCCATATCGGTTTAAAAGAAATGAAAAAAATAGAAAAAGAGAATAAAAAATAATGTCTGAAATTTCTGAACAACAAAATATTGAAACACAGGAGGTTTCTCATGAAGCCACTCTTTTCGCCGAACCAATAGCGCATCTGGGAAATTTTAATATTACAAATTCTTTAATTATGAGTTGGCTAACAGTTGCTGTGCTGGCTCTTTTTTTTGTTGGAGTTGGAAAAAAAATAAAAAAAACATCTACCGGAAAAATAAACTGGTTGCAAAATATTTTTGAGATATTGCTTGAGCAGGCGATCAGCTTGGCGGACACTGTTACGGGTGATCGAAAAAAAACGGAAAAATTTTTGCCGATGGTTTTGGCGCTTTTTCTTTTTATTTTGATTAATAATTGGTTAGGACTTTTGCCTGGAATTGGCACGATCGGATTTGTGGAAAGCGAAGGCGGGCATAGTGTTTTTGTTCCGATTTTTCGGGGAGCGACAGCGGACATCAACACGACGCTGGCTATTTCTCTTTTTGCTGTGATTATGTCGCATATTTTGGGAGTAATTTCTATTGGAATATGGAAACATTTCAATAAATTTGTTAATCTGAAAGCATTGGCCGAGATTCCGAAAAAATTCAAAAAAGATCCGACCATTGCGATGGTTAATCCAATTAAGATATTTGTGGGATTGATTGAAATCATCGGAGAGATTGCCAAGATTGCTTCATTGTCTCTTCGGCTTTTTGGAAATATTTTTGCCGGGGAAGTTTTGCTAGCTTCAATGATGGCTATTTTTGCATTTTTTCTTCCTTTGCCATTTATGTTTATGGAAATTATTGTGGGGATAGTGCAGGCATTGGTATTTGCGATTCTGACGCTGGCGTTTATGAGTATTGCGACAACAGCGGAAGAGCATTAAAATTATTAATTATTTTTTTACAGTACACATTGTTTATATTCCCCAAAGAGGAGAAAATATAGCCGATGTTTACTTATAAATGTGTATGGAACTAACAATGATTGCGAAAGCATTGGCAATCGGAATTGGTTCGGTTGGACCAGCCTTTGCTATTGGGATGATTGGATCAAAGGCTATGGAATCAATCGGACGTAATCCGGAATCAGCCGGAAAATTGTTCGTGCCGATGCTTTTGATGGCTGCGTTTGCCGAAGCTATTTCTATTTATGCTTTGGTTATCGCATTTTCTATTAAATAGTTTCAAATGTCTCACTTTTTTGAGTGAGACAAAATGAGATTATTTTAAAGATGGTAAAAGTAAACAGTGTCTGGTTTAAAATTACCGGTTACTGGTTGCTGGTTACTAGTTACTGAATTATGGAAGAATTAGTAAAAACATTTCATATTGATTGGAAATTGATAATTGCGCAATTGATTAATTTTGCCATTGTGCTTTTAGTTCTCAAGAAATTTGCCTATGGACCGGTCTTGAAAATGATGACGGAGCGATCGGAAAAGATTGAAAAAGGAATCAAGGATGCTGAAAAGGCGCAGCAAAAAATTGTCGAAATGGAACAAAAAGAAAAAGAAGTTTTGATGGAAGCCAAGAAACAGGCGCAAGAAATTATCGCGAAAGCGGAAGAACAAGCTATTAGGAATAAGGAGGGAATTGCCATAGAAGCAAAAGCGCAGGTGGAAAAAATTCTTGCCGATAGCGCTAAAAAAATTGAGCAAGATAAAAACAAAATGATTTCCGAAGTGAAGGGGCAAATTGCGCAATTGGTGGTGGCGGCGACAGGCAAAATTATTGATGAGAAAATGAATAGCGAAAAAGATGCTGATTTAATTGCCAAAGCGATAAAATAAATATGAAAATATCCATAAAACAATATGCTCAAACATTGTTTGATCTGACGGATGGAAAATCCGAACAGGAAATTTCTGATGTTGTGAAAAAGTTTTTTGTTGTTTTAAAAAAAGACGGACAGATAAAAAATTCCAAAAGGATAATAGAAAAATTTTCTGAAACTTGGAATGTTGTCAATGGAATTGTTGAAGCGGAGGTTACCACAATAAGCGCTATGGAAAAAGCGACAAGCGATAAAATTGAAAAGTTTGTTAAAGAAAAATATTTGGCAAAAAAAGTGGTTATTAAAAATATAATTGACGAGAAAATAAAAGGCGGACTTATTTTACGGGTGGGAAATGAAGTTTTGGACGCATCGGTTAATAATCAGTTAGAAAAATTGGGAAAATTTTTGCAGAAATAAAATATGTAATTGATTAAATTAAATATATTAATATATGAATAAAGATCTTATCATCGAACAACTGAAAAAACAAATCGAAGGTTATCAAAACGAAACCAAGATTGAAAAAGTTGGAAAAGTAATTGAAGTGGGAGACGGAGTGGCTCGTGTTTCCGGTCTGTCCGACTTGATGGCATCGGAAATGGTGGAATTTCCCAATGGGGAAATCGGAGTGGCGCTTAATCTTGAAGAAGACCGCGTGGGAATTATGATTTTGGGAAATTACTTGGGAATCAAAGAGGGCGATGAAGTTAGGGCGACTGGAAAAATTCTTTCCATTCCGGTTTCTGACGCAATGATTGGACGCGTGATTAATCCATTGGGAATAGCGATTGACGGCAAAGGGGATATTGCCAGTGAAAAATATTATCCGGTGGAAAAAATTGCTCCCGGTGTTATTACCAGAAAATCAGTGCATCAACCCGTGCAAACCGGAATCAAGGCAATTGACGCAATGATTCCAATTGGACGCGGACAAAGAGAACTTATTATCGGTGATCGTCAAACAGGAAAAACTGCTATTGCCATTGATACAATTATCAATCAGAAAGGGCAGAATATGAAATGTATTTATGTGGCGGTTGGACAAAAAGAATCAAAAATTGCGCGTATTGTTGGAGAGTTAGAAAAGAAAGGAGCAATGGAATACACAACGGTTATTGTGGCTGGCGCTTCTGATAGCGCGGCGCTTTCTTTTATTTCTCCATATTCCGGTTGCGCTTTAGGTGAATATTTTATGGATAAAGGTGAAGATGTGTTAGTGGTGTTTGATGATCTTTCTCGACACGCTTGGGCTTATCGTCAAATTTCTTTGATTTTGAAACGTCCGCCGGGACGCGAAGCCTATCCGGGAGATGTTTTCTATTTACATTCCAGACTTTTGGAAAGAAGCGCCAAACTTAATGAAAATTTTGGCGGCGGTTCAATGACGGCTCTTCCGATTATTGAAACGCAAGCCGGAGACGTTTCTGCTTATATCCCAACTAATGTTATTTCTATTACTGACGGGCAAATATTTTTGGAATCAGATTTGTTTTACAAAGGAGTTCGTCCGGCGCTTAATGTGGGAATTTCTGTTTCTCGCGTGGGTTCTTCCGCTCAAATTAAGGCGATGAAAAAAGTGGCAGGAAAACTTAGATTGGATTTGGCGCAGTTTCGCGAGTTGGAAGCTTTCGCTCAATTTGGTTCTGATCTTGATGAAAAAACTCGCGCGCAAATCGAAAGAGGACGCCGCACAATGGAAGTTCTTAAGCAAGGACAATATGAGCCGATGTCGGTGGAACATCAAGTGATGATTTTGTATGCTTTGACAAATGGATTTATGGATGATGTGGCGGTGGAAAAAATCAAGGAATGGGAAAATGATTTTCATAAATATTTGGACGCGCAAGCCAAGGAAACAGTCGCTCTTATTAAAGAAAAGAAAGAATTGTCGGAGGATGTTGTAAAAGCAATTGAAAAAACGATAAAAGAATTTAAGGAAATATATCAAACCACATAACGCATAATAAAAAAATGGCATCATCATTGGATATCAAAAGAAGAATACGTTCCATAAATTCCACTCGCAAGATCACGAAAGCGATGGAGATGGTTTCTGCTGCCAAAATGCGGCGCGCAGTTTCCAGTGTGCTGGGGATTCGTCCCTACGCTCGCGCAGCTTGGAGCGTGCTGACCAACTTGGCGCGGGTGTTTGAATCGTCGGAAGGGTTGGGTCTTTTGGATGTGCGTGAAGTGAAAAGCGTTTTAATAATAGTGATAACTTCTAATCGAGGACTTTGCGGATCTTTCAACGCGCAAGTGGCTAGAAAAATAAAAGAAGAAATTTTGAATCCGGAAAAATTATTTGTTAATCGCATAGGCAAGAAAAAACTGTCCGCTTTGGACGGGTCTGCTTCAGGCGGAAAAATAGATTTTCTTACTATTGGAAAAAAAGGAGAGGGGATGGTGAGAAAAATGCAAAAAGAAATTATTGCCGCTTTTCCCGATAGCGGAGCGTTTTCCAATATTTCCGAAATCAAACCGATTTTTGAAATTGTGACCGGAGAATATTTGGCAAAAAAATATGACAAGGTGGTGGCAATTTATACTGACTATGTTTCTACTGTTGTGCAACAAACACGTATTCGACAGATTTTACCAATTTCAAGAATTGACATAGAAAAGCAAATCGCTGAAATGGACGTGTTGGCAAAAGAATATGGATTGGAAGAACCGAAGGTGGAATATAAGATTGAACCAAGTCCGAAAGAAGTGTTGGATTTTATTATTCCTCGTTTGGTTGAAATGCAAATTTTTCACGCGATTTTGGAATCAAATGCGTCGGAACAAAGCGCGCGAATGATGGCGATGAGAAACGCGACGGATGCCGCCACGGAAATGTCGGCAGATTTGACATTAGCATACAATCAAGTGCGACAAGCCAAGATCACACAAGAAATCGCAGAAATTTCCGCCGGTTCAGCTGCTTTAGAATAGTGATTTATTTTTTTAATCTATAAATAATAGTAATTCAAAAATATATGAAAAACACAGGAAAAGTTATTCAAGTTATTGGTCCGGTGGTGGATGTGGAGTTTTCAGAAAAACTTCCGCGAATTTATGATTCCTTGGAAATTAAATTGGAAAATGATAAACGACTAGTGCTTGAAGTTCACCAGCATACGGGAACTGGCAAAGTACGCGCGGTGGCAATGGGTTCAACTGATGGGCTTCGTCGCGGAATGGAAGTGGTTGACACTGGAGCGCCGATTTCTGTTCCGGTTGGACAAGAAACATTAGGACGTATGTTTAATTTGTTGGGAGAAGCGATTGATGGAAAAGAAAATGTTGTTGCCAAACAGACATTGCCAATTCATCGCGAAGCTCCAAAATTTTCTGAGCAATCAACTGAGGCGGAAATTTTCGAAACCGGAATAAAAGTTATCGATCTTATTTGTCCTTTTATTAAAGGTGGAAAAGTTGGATTATTTGGAGGAGCTGGAGTGGGGAAGACGGTGGTTATCCAAGAATTGATTCGCAATATCGCGCAAGAACACGGAGGATTTTCTGTGTTTGCCGGAGTGGGAGAAAGAACGCGCGAAGGAAATGATTTGTATCACGAAATGAAAGAATCGGGTGTGTTGGATAAAACAACTTTGGTTTTCGGACAAATGAATGAACCGCCGGGAGCTCGTCAACGCGTGGCGCTTTCCGCTTTGACAATGGCTGAATATTTTCGCGATCAAGAAAACAAAGACGTGCTTTTGTTTGTGGATAATATTTTTCGTTTTACTCAAGCTGGCTCAGAAGTTTCTGCGCTTTTGGGAAGAATTCCTTCCGCTGTGGGATATCAACCGACGCTTGCGGAAGAAATGGGAAAATTGCAAGAAAGAATTACTTCCACAAAAAATGGATCGATTACTTCGGTGCAAGCAGTATATGTTCCAGCAGATGACTTGACTGATCCAGCGCCGGCAACAACTTTTGGACATTTGGATTCAACAGTGGTGCTTTCTCGCGGACTTTCAGAGCTGGGAATTTATCCGGCTGTTGATCCGTTGGATTCCAGCTCGACAATTCTTGATCCGAATGTGGTGGGACAGGAACACTATGACGTGGCTCGCGGAGTGCAGAGAGTTTTGCAAAGATATAAAGATTTGCAAGATATTATTGCAATCTTGGGAATGGAAGAACTTTCCGATGAAGACAAGGTGACAGTGGCCAGAGCTCGCAAAGTTCAAAAATATCTTTCTCAACCGTTCTTTGTGGCGGAACAATTTACTGGCACCCCGGGAAAATATGTGAAATTGACTGACACAATTCGCGGGTTCAAAATGATTCTTGACGGAAAATTGGATGATGTGGCGGAACAGGATTTCTATATGAAGGGAAGCGTTGATGAAATTAAAAAGTAAATTCTATGTCTGATTTAAAAATAAAATTAAAATTAATCACTCCGGAAAAAGTTGTTTTGGAAAAAGAAATTTTTCAAGCTACTCTGCCAATTGTCAATGGAGAAGTTACTATTTTGCCTAATCATCGTTCCTATATTGGGGCGTTAAAAGCTGGCGAAATAATCTTAAGAGACGGGAAGGAAGATTTCCATTTATCTGTTGCTAGTGGATTTGTCGAGTTTGATAAAAACAATATGACTATTTTGGCTGACAGCGCTGAATATGCTCACGAAATCAATTTGGAAAGAGCGGAACAGGCTAGAAAAAGAGCGGAAGAATTGATGGCGCAGAAACATACTATGGATGAAATGGAATATGCCAAAGTGGCTGCATCTATCGAAAAAGAAATGGCGCGTATTCGAGTGGCCAAGAAACATCACACAAGAAGAAATATAAATTTGGAACAATAATATGATTTCACCAGGATTAAAAAAATTTATAGAGAAAAATGCTATGGGGTTGGCGACGGTCGGCAAAAACGGCAAACCGCATAATATTGCTGTGGCGTATGTGAAGGTTGTGGATGGGATGTTGGTTATCTCTAACGCGCATATTAAAGAGTCCATTAAAAATATTGAGCAAAATGAAAATGTTTCTTTGGTTGTTTGGAACAAGGAATGGGAAAAAGCCTGTGTGGGATATGAACTGGTTGGCAAAGCAAAAAATTATACCAGCGGAAAATGGTTTGATTTTGTCTGCCAAATGCCGGATAATAAAGGCTATAAAATCAACAGCGCTATCGTGGTCAAAATTACAAAAATAAAAAAACTTATATCATAAACAAAATTTGGCGGCAACTTTTTTATTTTGTAAGCTTTTAATTTTTACTTATTTTTATATTATCAATGAAGCTTTTTGTGTTTCTTGATATCCTAATGGTGTGTTTTATTTTCTTTGAAGCAATCTTAATTTTTTGAATATTTGGGTTGTATCCAATTTTTTTCGTTATTTCAATGAAGTCATTTGCTATTGTTGGTATTATAGTTACAAAATTTACCATTATATATTTTCTATCGAAATATATTGATCCATCTGTTTCCAATAATCCCTTCAAGCATGGTTTTATATAGTCATTACTTGCTTTTATCCATTTTGGAATTGATATTTTTTGTTTAAATTTTGATCCGTCTTTTGCTTTCCATCCAAGAATCAGTTCCCACCTATTTGAATAACAACTAATATCTGTACAATTATCTTTTCTTTTTATCAAAGAAACTTTATTTTTTGGAAATAATTCACTGATATTTTTTGAGATTCTTTTTATTAATTTTGGATATTTATTGTCACAGCTTATTCTTAATCTCACAGCCCTTCCGTTTGGATTGGAAAGATTTCCATCGCCGATGGCAATACCAATAATATAAGCCAGCTTTTTGCTTTTATTGAATTTATTCAAGTTTTTAAATTTATGTGGTGCCGCTGGTCGGACTCGAACCGACACGAGATTGCTCCCACGACATTTTGAGTGTCGCGTGTATACCAATTTCACCACAGCGGCATAGTTGTCAAATCAAAGCTTTTTAGAGCCTTAAACACTTTATTATAATAGGCAATTGTAAGTCTTCTGTCAATGTGTTAATATTATTTTAGAATAATTTATTTTTAGCTAATGGGCAAGATAATATCGCTTATAAATCAAAAAGGCGGGGTGGGGAAAACCACCACGGCAATTAATATTTCCACTTATCTGGCCAGCTTTGGCAAGTCGGTTCTTTTGGTTGATCTTGATCCGCAAGGCAATGCATCTTCCGGTTTGGGAGTGGATGTCAGGAATCTACAAAAGGGACTATATCACGCTTTGGTGAATATTGAACATCCAAAAAATGTTATTTTTCGCGTTGAAGATGCCGGGCATGACTTGATGCCGTCTTCTCAAGATTTGGCGGGGGCAGGAATTGAATTGGTAAATTTCGACAATCGGGAATTTAAATTATATGACGTTCTCAGACAAGTGCGCGCTGATTATGATTATATAATAATCGATAGTCCTCCAAGCTTGGGATTACTTACCATAAATGGATTGGTGGCTAGTGATGAAGTTCTTATTCCGGTGCAAACAGAATATTACGCGTTGGAAGGATTGAGTCAACTTTTGGAAACAATCGAGCTTGTGCAAAAGCATCTTCAACCAAGATTGGAGATTGGCGGAGCTATTTTGACTATGTATGATAAAAGAAATCGATTAGCTCGACAAGTTGTGAAAGAGATGCGAGAACATTTTCCCGGACATGTTTTTGAAAGTTTGATTCCTCGTTCAATTCGTTTGGCAGAAGCTCCTAGCTATGGAAAATCAATCTTGAGTTTTGACGCTTTTTCCAAAGGCGCCCGGGCTTACAAGAGTTTGGTTAAAGAAATAATCGAAAAAGACAAAACCAGAGATAATGTGAAAGACGAGGAAGTGAAAAGAAAATTTACAGTTTAAACTTTTTTAATTTTTTTATATATGGCTCAAAATTATGGATTGGGAAGAGGGCTTTCTTCTCTTATTCCCAGCAAAAAAATAACTGACGAGAGAAGCGCGGCGGCTGCTAGCGCTCTTTCATCCAGAGGGGGAGACGAACCTATTAGGGGAGACAAATATGTCATTGAAGTGGATATTAATAATATTGTTCCCAATCCTCATCAACCCAGAATTGTTTTTGATGATGAAAAACTGGATGATCTTGCTAAGTCCATAAAGCAACACGGAATAATTCAGCCATTGATTGTTAGTCATAATGGAGCTAAGTATGAATTGATTGCCGGGGAAAGAAGATTTCAGGCGTCAAAAAGAATTGGACTGAAAAAAGTTCCGGTTGTTGTGCGGGAAGCTAGCGAGAAAGACAAATTGGAATTGGCTATTGTTGAAAATGTTCAACGTCATGATCTCAACGCTATTGAAGAAGCCAAATCATACAAAAAATTGATGGATGAATATCAAATGAATCAAGAAGAAGTGGCGGATAAGATTGGAAAAAGTCGCAGTTTGGTTGCCAATAAAATCAGATTGCTTAGTCTTCCTATTGAAATTCAAAAAGCTTTGATTGAAGGAAAAATAACCGAAGGTCATGCCAAGGCCATTTTGTCTTTGAGTAATCCGGAAAAACAAAGAGCGCTTTTTGAATTGATTCTCAGTGGTAATTTGACTGTGCGTCAAGCTGAAGACAAAACCAAAGAAGTTTCTGTTCGTTCGCACAAGAGAATATCCAATATCAATCCCGAACTGAAAGAATTGGAAGAAAAATTGATAGAAAAACTGGGCACCAAAGTGAAAATTTCTAAATCGGGAGATGGCGGAAAAATTGTTATTGAATATTATTCCGATGAAGATTTGAGTTCGCTTTTGGAAAAACTGGCAACCAAATAAAAAACTTCAGAAAATAAAAAATCACCTTTCAATAAAATCGGGGTGATTTTTTATTTTCTGCCAAATCTTTTTATTTGTGATTTGGCCACTGAAGTTTTGACGAATTTCAGCCAATCTTGATTAGGAGTTTTTCTGTCTTTGGAAGTGATTATTTCAACCACTTGTCCATTTTGAATGTGATGATCCAAAGGAATTATTTTTCCATCCGCCTTGGCTCCGGTCATAGTATTTCCAATTTCACTGTGAACGGCGTAGGCAAAATCAACCGGCGTGGCTTCTTCCGGCAAATCGATAATGTCGCCGCGAGGAGTGAACGCGAAAATGTGATTTTTGAAAAAATCAATTTTCAATCCTTTCACAAACTCTTCGTCATCCCTTCCTATCTCGCCTTGCCAATCGCGAAGTTGATTGACCCATTGAAGATCTTTAAGCGCGACACCTTTTTTTATTCTGAAAATATAATCTTTCCAGCTGGCTTTTTTGGCTTTTTCACTATAAATCCAATGAGCCGCAATACCAAATTCTGCTTCGTTATGCATCTTGAGAGTTCTTATTTGCACTTCCAAAATTCTTCCTTCCGGTCCGAAAATTGTGGTGTGAATTGATTGATATCCATTAGGTTTTGGCAGGGAAATATAGTCTTTGATGCGTCCGATCATTGGGCGATATTTTTTATGAACAATTCCCAATGCTTCATAGCAGTCGGCGATTTCGGAAACGATTATCCTCACCGCCGTCAGATCATGAACCTTGTTTATGTCCATATCATATTTTTTCAATTTCAAAAAAGAACTGTATAAACTTTTGGCTCGTCCGTGTATATCAACAACATCGATGCCTTCTTTTTTTAATTCTTTTTCCAGCTCATGAATAGCTTGATTGACGTATCTTTCTCTTTCTTGGTAATTTTTTGTGATTGTTTCTTTAGTGAACTTGTAATTTTCCGGTTCCAAATATTCGAAAGAAAGATCTTGCAGCTGCGATCGAATTTCTCCAATTCCCAGACGATTGGCAATGGGAGCAAAAATTTCCATAGTCTCTTTGGCGATTCGCAATTGTTTTTCCGGCGGTCGGTGTTTTAATGTTTGCATATTATGCAACCGGTCCGCCAATTTTATGATAACTACGCGAATGTCCGCCGCCATTGCTAAAAACATTTTACGAAGATTCTCCAAATAATATTCTTCGTGCGATCCGCGCAATTTTATTTTTCCCAATTTACTTACTCCGTCCACCATAAATGCCACTTCCTTTCCGAATTTTTTTTCAATATCTTTCAAAGAAACAGAAGTGTCTTCATAGACATCGTGAAGCAGTCCGGCGGCGATTGTGTTTCTTCCCATTCCCATTTCCGCCAGTGTTTTGGCGGTGGCTAATGAATGTTGGATGTAGTCTTCGCCGGAACTTCTTTTTTGACCGCGATGAGCTTCTTCGGCAAATTCATAAGCCTCAACAATCATCTTTTTTCTTGATGCTGAAGGAGTTTTGCGGATCGCTTTTATGACATCATTGATGGTTAGAAGTTTCATTGTGTATAGTACAAGTAAATTGTTTTTTTATTGTTCTTTTTCAAAAACGCATTCTTTGTTGGAACATTTTATTTTTCCTTTGGCGGCGAAGCTGAGAGGTTGTCCGCATTTGGGACAAATTTCTCCGGTTGGTTTGTTCCACATTGCGAAATCACAAGCGGGATATTTGTTGCAACCATAAAAAATTCTTCCGCGTTTGGATTTTTTTTCCACAATTTCTCCCTTGTTGCATTTGGGACAAATCATTCCGGTTTTCTTTTCAATCTTTTTGATATTCTTGCATTCAGGATATTTTGAACAGCCGAGGAATGTTCCGAAGCGTCCTCTTTTCACAACCATCGGCGCTCCGCATTTATCGCATATTTCGTTGGAAAATTGATCGTCCACTTTTTTTTCTTCGTCGGTTTTTTCCGTGTATTTACATTCTGGATATTTTGAACAAGCGATGAATTTTCCGAATCTTCCGAATTTCATCACGAGTTCATTTCCGCATTGCGGACATTTTCGATCGAGTTTTTCCACGAAATCTTCTTTTTTGACAGTTTCGGTTTTATCTTCCAAATTTTTGTGGAATGGTTCATAGAAATCTCTGATTACCGGAACCCACTCTTTTTTTCCTTCGGCAACTTCATCTAAATCCTCCTCCATTTTGGCGGTGAAATTTATGTCTACAATTTCAGGAAAATGTTCCACCAAAAGATCGTTAACAATATTTCCAATTTCCAGTGGATAGAGTTTTTTATCTTCATTTTTGTCAACATATTTTCTTTCGATGATGGTGGAAATTGTTGGCGCGTAGGTAGATGGTCGACCGATTCCATATTCTTCCATAACTTTCACCAAGGAAGCTTCGTTATAGCGCGGAGGAGGAGTGGTGGATTTTTCTGTGGATAAAATATTTTCCGCTTGGACTTTTTCTCCTTTTTCCATATCAGGCAAGAATGTTTCTTTGGATGTGTTTTCGCCATAAACTTTTAAAAATCCGTCGAAAATAATTGTTGATCCGTTGGCGCGAAGCAAATAGGTGTCGGATTTTCTTTGAGCGGCAATGTCAACTTTGACTTGGCTGAGTTTGGCGCTTTCCATTTGGCAGGCAATCATTCTGTTCCAAATTAATTTGTATAATTTGTGTTGTCCCGGTTCTAGCGTCAGTTCCAAGTCGGCCGGAGTTTTTTCCGGATAGGCGGGACGGATGGCTTCGTGGGCTTCTTGCGCCGATTTGGATTTAGTTTTGTAATAGCGCGGACTTTCCAGTGAATATTTTTTTCCAAATTCTTTTTCAATAATTTTTTTGGCGGAAAGTAAGGATTCTAGAGAAAGATTAACGCTGTCGGTTCTCATATAGGTTATAAAACCTTGCTCATAGAGTTTTTGCGCGACGCTCATTGTTTGTTTGGCGCTCCAGCCAAGCATACTGATAGCCGCTTGTTGCAATGTTGAAGTGGTGAAAGGCGCGGATGGATTGCGCAGAGTTTCTTTTTTGGATATATCGGATATTTCATAGCTGGCTTCTTTGAGATCGGCGACGATTTTTTGCGCTTCTTTTTCGGAATCAATAATAGTTTTTTTGTTGGTATATTTTCCGGAGAAAAGTTCGATGGCTTGAGTTTTTTCTATTTTTTCTCCGTTTTTTTCCACCAAGTTAGCTGGAAATGTTTCCGCTACCTGCTCTTTTTTCATATCAGCTGAAATTGTCCAAAATTGTTCGCTTTTGAATTTTTCAATTTCTCTTTCTCTTTCCACGATCAAACGCAAAGCCACTGATTGAACGCGTCCGGCGGAAAGTCCGCGGCGAATTTTTTTCCAAAGAAAAGGTGAAAGTTCATATCCAACCAAGCGATCCAAAACTCTTCGAGCTTGTTGCGCGTTCACCAAATTTAAATCAATTTCTCGCGGATGAGCCAAAGCTTTTTCGATGGCTGTTTTGGTGATTTCGTGAAAAACAATTCGAGAATAACTTTTTTTATTTTTCTTTTCCAAATCAAGCGCTTCAACAAGATGCCAGGAAATAGCTTCTCCTTCACGGTCTTCGTCGGAAGCCAGAATAATTTCCGTCGCTTTTTTGGCGGAATCTTTGAGAGAAGAAAGTTTTAGCCTGGCTTTGTCGGGAATGATGTAGCGGGGTTGGAAATTTTTTTCAATGTCAATTCCCATTTCGCTTTTTGGCAGATCGCGAATATGACCAAAAGAAGATTTCACCACGAAACCTTTGCCTAAAAATTTACCGATAGTTTTTGCTTTAGTTGGAGACTCGACGATAACAAGTTTCATTGATTTGAAATTTAAAAAATTCGAAATTAGCGATTATGACAGGATATAATTCTGTCCTCCTATGTTTTTTACTGCGCCATTTATTTCCAAAATTGCCAATGTGCCGCCGATGACAGATGTTTCCAGTTTAGTCAGTTTGATTATTCTGTCAATGTGAGTCGGTTCTTGACTGAGGATATTTAAAATATTTTCTTCTTCTTTTGAAGAAGGAGTGTAACTGTTTTTTGCTTGAATTTTTCCAGTTTTTTCCAGTTTTAATTCTTCTAAAATGTCGGAAATTGAACTGACTAATTTTGCTCCTGATTTGATGAGTTTGTGAGTGCCTTCGCTTTGCGGATAAAAAATCGATCCGGGCACGGCAAACACCTCGCGGTTAAAGTCCAAAGCTAGATTGGCGGTGATGAGACTGCCGCTTCCCAGCGCCGCTTCAACAACTATGGTTCCCAGTGTCATTCCGGCCATAATTCTGTTTCTGGCGGGAAAGGTTCCAACACCGGGAGGAGTTTCAATAGGGTATTCGCTGACCAGCGTTCCGCCGCAGGATAAAATTTCCCTGGAGAGATCAAAATTTGTTTTGGGATAAATGCTTTTTTCATCCAGACTGTTTCCTAGAACGGCGATAGTCTTTCCATTTTTTTCCAGCGCGCCTTTATGGGCAATGGCGTCAATACCAAGCGCCAATCCGCTGACCACCGTGATTCCGGCGCTAGCCAAATCGCGTCCAAAAGCGTTGGCGACTTGATGACCATAACTGGTGTATTTTCGTGAGCCGACAACTGCCAGACAAGGAGAATTAAGAAGAGAAGCGTCTCCTTTTATATACAGGATATAGGGAGGATTGTGAATTTCTTTAAGAAGGCGGGGATAATCAGGGTCGTTGAGAGTGATAAGGGAAATGTTTTCTTTTTGAAGTTTTTCCCATTCTTGGTCGGGGTTAATGTTGTTTTTTTCAACAACTATTTTTTCCGCCAGTTTTTCAGAAAGTCCCGTTCTGACAAGTTCGGAAAAATCAGCTTTCCAAATTTTTTCCGCGCTGCCGAAATGCGCCATCAAAAGCGCCAGTTTTTGCGAACCAACCCCGTCTATTTTATTTAAAGCATTTAAATATTTCATAGCTACTTAACTATAAACAAATTTTCACCTATTGACAAATGACCTATTTTTTGCTATAATGGGAGATAGTTAGTAAAAACGCCTCCCAGGAGACGTTTTCTTTGTTTTATAGGATTTTTTTGATTTCCTTGGAAAGTTCGAGGATTTTTTTTAGTTCTTCATTGGAAAATTTTCCGAGCACGAAGTCGTGCGCGCCGATGCGGCAAGATGGTTCGTTGGTGGTTTCTTGTCCAATGCCAATTCGCAATCTTTGAAATTCTTGCGTTCCGAGAGTATCAATGATGTTTTGCACGCCGTTGTGCCCGGCGGAAGATGAATTGGTGGCAATTTTGAAAGTTCCCAGTTTGATGTCGAGATCATCGTGAATAACAATAATGTCGGCAGGAGAAAGTTTGTAGAAATCTAAAATAGCGCGAACTGATTTTCCGGAAAGGTTCATAAATGTCTGCGGCTTAACCAACATTATTTTGCATTTGGTATCTTGTATTTGGTATTCTCCCTCTGACATTTCAGAATTAAATTTTTTATTGAATACGAAATCAGGCAACGCAAAGTCTTCGCGTATTTTGTCGAGTAAAATAAATCCGGCGTTGTGACGGGTATTTTCATATTGTTTTCCTGGATTGCCGAGTCCGATGATTATTTTCATAGTTTTAGATATTTGTCTCAAAATAGTCCTGGTTGTCATTTTGTGAATTTTTAAAATCTTCCAGGCTGTCTTCCTCGAAATTATATACGTTAATTAAATCTTTTCCAAGAGTGATAATCAAATCATATTCTTTTTCTGAATCCAGTAAATTAACAGAAGATGGTTTGGCTGGAATTTTTTTGATCAATTCATCCAGGGTGAAAATTATTTTTCCCTTGGAATTATCGAATATTTCTGTGACGGATTGCGTTTTTTCATCCGCGGCGGTTTCAATGGAAACATTTTGGATGCCCAATTTTTCAGAAAGAAGATTTTTTATTTTTTGTGTTAGAGTGAAATCTCCGCTGTTATTGATGATGGCAATGGAAGCATTTTCTTGTTCCATTTCAATTTTTCTTTTTTCTATTTTTTCCAGTTCGAAAATATTTTCGGAAAGATCTTGAATCTCGCTGTAATTACCAACGCGGGGAACTAGCATAAACGCTCGTATTTCTCCGAAAAAAATATGCGAAACTTTCAAGAGGCTGTCCTTGTTCCAAGCGTCTACCACTTTGGTGGTTATATTTTGCGTGTCGAGTTGCTTGGAAAGAGCAATGAAACTTTCAATTTCTTCCAGAGTTAAGTTTGTTCGCACATTTTCTTCCAGAGTAGTGAGGAGGGAATTAAATGTTGCGATATTGAGAAATGTTTTGAGAGAAAAGGCTTTATTTTTGACGGCTTGAATAACTTGTTGTTGTCTTTTGGCTCGACCAAAATCTCCCAACGGATCATCGTGCCGTTCGCGGACATATTTAAGGGCAGTTGTTCCATCAAGTTCCTGAAATCCTTTGGAAAGTTGAAAAGTTTCATAACTATAATTCGGTCCCGGATAACGCGTGTCATAAATATCTCTTTCCACGTTGACCATCACACCATCCAAAGCGTCAACGAATTTTACAAATCCCTCAAAATCAACTACGAGGTAATAGTGTATTTTTTGTCCGGTTATATTTTCCACCGCTTTTTTAATGGGAAGTATCCCGGAATTATTCTTCAATCCGATTTGGTAGAGGCTGTTTATTTTTGCGTAAGAAGCGCTTCCGGGAATTTCAACGTAGAGGTCTCTGGGCAGGGAAAGCAAGGAAATTTTTTTGCTTTGGGTGTTTACGCTAGCCAACATTATGGTGTCTGTCAGGTTGCGTCCCGGATTTTTTTCTCCAGCCGAGCCAAGCAGGAGAATATTAATTCTTCCGGATTCTTCACCCTCGAGCGGCGCTCTTTGGGAGGAAGTTAATGACAAGGCGGTGGATTGCATATCGCCAACCAGGGAAGTCGTTTTCTCTTCTACGTTTATATTTCTGCCGACGGAATGAATTTTCCAGAAAAAATATCCAAACCAAACAAACAAAAACAAGCCGGCGATTAAAAAAATATAAAGGAGGGTTTTTTTCCATCGAACTTTTTTCTTGGGCGATTGGTTTTCTTCGGCTGCATAAATCGCCTCCGGTTCGGGCGTTGGTGTTCTGGCGGGTTGAATTTGTTTTTTGCGCAAGCTATCCATATATGTAATTTACCCTAATTAGAAAAAGCGCGCAAAAAATCTTTTCCTAAAAATATTTTATATAATTTTCAATCTCGTTTTATGGCTATAATAAAGCAAATTATACCCTTGCTAAGAGGGTAAAAACGTGCTATCATAAATGTGTTTAAAACTTTTTTATTAAACTATGGACTTCAAACAAGAAGTGGATATCAATGAAGGCGAGGGATATTACGGCGTAGGAAGTTTTATCTGGGAAGTTGTGAAAGTCTTTTTTTGGGCTTTAGTTATAATTGTTCCCATACGGGTTTTTCTGTTCCAGCCCTTTTTTGTGCAAGGAGCCAGTATGGAAACCAACTTTAAAGATGGAGACTATTTGATAGTAAACGAGTTTGGATACAAAAAAACAGCCGTTGCGTTTAATGATATCAATTTCTTCACGGTGGATGTTTTCAAAGATTTGGAAAGAGGCGATGTGGTTGTTTTCCGCTACCCCAAAAATCCGCAACAATTTTTTGTCAAAAGGATCATCGGTTTGCCGGGAGAAAAAGTGGAAGTTGATGACGGAAAAGTGAAAATTTATAACAAAGAAAATTTGGAAGGTTTTATTTTGGATGAGAATGAATATTTACCAGCTGATATTTTCACAAAAGGAGCAGTCGCGGAAGATTTGAAAGATGATGAATATTTTGTAATGGGAGATAATCGCGCATATAGTCATGATTCCAGGGCGTGGGGACCGGTAAAGAAAAGCGAGGTTATTGGCAAGGTTTTGTTGAGAGCCTGGCCGGTTTCCAAAGCGTCAATATATTAGGCAAATTATTTTATTAATGTAAATTTCAAGTTTTAATTTTTAAAACAATAAAAAAATTCTCTCAATGAAGCGAAAAAGAGAATTTGTTTTTTATTGAAAGATCAGTATGGTTCAAAAGAAAATTAAGAGTTCTTCAAAAAAGACAGTGAAATCCGAGAAAAAAGCCGGGAAAAAAGCGAGCGGAAAAATTAAAAATAAAATTGAAAAAGCAGTGGAAGAAATTTTATTGCAACCTCCGCGCGGTATGCGGGACATTCTTCCAGGAGAACAACCATATTGGGGACAGCTCAGAAGAGTTACTTCGAGAATCGCTCACGAATATGGATTTCAAAGAATAGATACTCCTGTTGTTGAATATTCTAATCTTTTCAATCGCTCAATTGGCGAGGGAACGGATATTATTGATAAGGAGATGTATACTTTCACGACAAAAGGCGGAGACAAGGTGGCGCTTCGACCGGAATTTACAGCGGGAATTTCTCGCGCTTATATTCAGCACGGAATGAATGTTTTGCCAAAACCAATCAAACTTTTTTCAACCGGTCCCGTCTATCGATATGATCGTCCGCAAGAAGGAAGATATCGAGAACACTGGCAATCTAATTTTGATATATTTGGAGAACAGGATCCTATTTTGGATGCTCAAATTATTCAATTGGCGCACAGAACAGTTTTGAGTCTGGGAATCAAGAATATTCAATTTCAAGTAAACAGCATCGGTTGTCCGAAATGCAGAGGAGAATATCAGGATCTTTTGGTTGCCTATCTTGAATCGAAAAAACAAAAATTATGCCAAAATTGCAAAAAAAGATTGGAACAAAATCCTTTGAGAGTTTTGGATTGTAAAGAAGACAAATGTATGCAAGTTGCAGCCAATGCTCCGCAATCAATTGATCATCTTTGCAATGAATGCCATGTGCATTTCAAAAGCTTGTTGGAATATTTGGATGAATTGGAGCTTCCCTATGTGATCAATCCAAGATTGGTGCGAGGACTTAGTTATTATTCAAAAACTGTTTTTGAAATTTGGTCCGGAGATGAAGAAGGGAAAAAACATTCACTGGGCGGCGGCGGCAGATATGATTATTTGATAGATTCTTTGGGAGGAGAACATACTCCGGCGATTGGTTTTGCGCTTGGCCTGGATAGGTTGGTAATGGAAATGAAAAGAGTTAAAGCTAAAACATATATTGAACCTAAACCGCGAGTTTTTTTGGCTCAACTGGGAGACCTTGCTAAAAAGAAAAGTTTGAAAATTTTTGCCGAACTTCAAAAAAATAGCGTTTTGGTGGCGGAAAGTTTTGGAAGAGGAAGTTTGAAATCGCAACTTCGAGTCGCTGACAGATTGGGAGTGGAAGTAACGCTCATTATTGGGCAAAAAGAAGCTCTTGATGAAACAGTCATTGTGAAAGATATGGTAAGCGGAACTCAAGAAACTGTTTCTTACTTGAAACTTGTAAACGCAGTGAAGAAGATAATGAAAAACAACGTTATTGTTTCGGTTAACAATATTTAAAAGAAAACTAGGATGAATAATTGTATTTTTTGCAAAATTATTCAAAAAAATATTCCGGCGGATATTGTTTTTGAAAACGATGACATTGTTGCTTTCAAAGATATTCATCCGATTGCGCCGGTTCACATTCTTCTGATTCCCAAAAAACATATTGCGTCCATCAATGATCTTTCTGAACAAGATACGAATTTGATTGGAAAAATGATTATGGAAGCTAAAAATTTAGCCAAGAAATTGGACATTGCTGAAGATGGCTATAAACTTCTTTTTCGGGTTGGGGAAAATGGGGGACAGGAAGTTTCTCATATTCATCTTCATTTGATTGGCGGAGCCAAGCTCTATGAAGAAATCCACTCGGCTTGATATTTTTTGAAATTGTGTTAGAGTGTGTAGGTGGCGGAACCAATAATTAAATCATCCGCTGTTTTATGGGTTTTAATTGGATCAAATCTAAGATTTGAATAAAATTTACGAAAGGAGGTTTCTATGATTGAAGTTAAAAAAAAGAATAAAGAAACAGCAGAAAGCTTAATAAGAAGATTTTCAAGACGCATTCAACAAAGCGGTGTTTTGGTGCGCGCCAGAAGAACTCGTTTTAAATCTGAAGAAAAAAGCAAAACTGAAAAACGTCAAGGAGCTCTATATAAAGTTAAAATAAGAAAAGAAATAGACAAGCTTAAAAAACTTGGAAAATTTGACGAAGAAGCTCTTCGTAATATCAAAAGAAAAATGGGTCAATAAAACATAAAAATATGTCTTTAAAAGAAAAAATTCTATTTGATCTCAAAGCGGCTATGAAAGAAGGCGATGCTTTTAAACGTGATACGCTTCGCCTTCTCGATAGCGCTATTAAGAACATTGAAATAGAAAAAAAGAAAAGAGAAGAAGGCTTAAATGACGAAGAAGTTGTTGAGGTTTTGTCGCGCGCTATGAAACAGCGACAAGATAGTATTTTGCAGTTTGAAAAGGGTGGAAGACCAGACCTGGCTGAAAAAGAAAAAAAAGAAGTGGAAATAATTTCTTGTTATTTACCGAAACAACTTAGCGCAGAAGAAGCTCAAAAGAAAATATTGGAAGTGATAGAAAAATCGGGAGCGAGCTCTGTTTCTGATTTTGGAAAAGTTATGGGACAAGTAATGGCCGAGCTCAAAGGTAAATTTGATGGAAATTTGGCAAAAGAAATCGTCAAGCAAGAGCTTGAAAAAATGCAAAAATAAATTCTTCTAAATAATATTTTTTTAATGTTGGAAAATAAAATCATTGTAGAAGTTAATGATTTGACGAATTCGGATTTTGAAAACAGCTTGTTTTTTGATATAGTGGAAAGTACAATTGAAAAAAGCGGAATTGAATGTTTGAAGAGAAAAAAAATTTCCATAAGTTTGGCTTTGGTTGCCCCGGAAGAAATGCAGAAACTAAACAGTCAGTGTCGCAACAAGAATGAAGTAACTGATGTGCTTTCTTTTTCTGAATTTGGAGCTGATGATTTGTGTCAAAATAAAGAAGAGGAGATATATCTGGGAGAAATTGTCATTTGTCCGTCCTATATAGAAAAATCATCTGTTTTGCAAAATGTCACGTTTGAATATGAATTAGCCTATATTGTTTCTCACGGAGTCTTGCATCTTTTGGGATTTCTCCATAGTGAAAAAATGTTTTCTTTGCAAGAAGATGCGGTGAAAAAAGTTTTAAATAAAAAATAAAACATATTTTATATAAAAAAATGATGGAAGACATAAAAAGATTTGCAAAAAGTTTGTCTTGCGCTTTGAATGGGTTTTTGTATGTAATAAAAAAAGAACGTAATTTTCAGATAGAAATCATTCTTGGAATTGCCGTCTTGATTCTTATTAAGATTTTTGAAGTAAAAAGCTGGGAGGCCGTTGTTCTGATTGTTATGATAGCGGCGGTTTTGGTTATGGAGCTTGCCAACACAGTCATTGAAAGAGTGGCTGATATTCTCAAACCGAAAATACATCCGTACGCAAAACTCATCAAAGATATTATGGCGGCGGCGGTTTTGATTTCCTCCCTGGCGGCTGTTGCGGTGGGAATTATAATTTTCCTTCCCTATTTTTCAGAATTGTTTAATGGCTTGAAATAGGAAAGTCGTTTTGTAGTAATTTTTTTTTGTTGTATACTTAAAAAAGAAATTTTGAATGGCATTTTTAATAAAAACAAAAACTAAAAGTTAATTTGATTGGGCGTTAATTTCGTCTGATTTGAGATTATGTTTAAAGGAAATATAATAACAGGAATAGATATTGGTTCATCTTTTGTCCGAACAGTTATCGCGCAAGAAATGAATAAAGACGAAAACCTCAGAATTATTGGGGTTGGGGTTGTTCCATCTTCTGGAGTCAGGAGAGGGGTAATTATAGATGTTGAAGAGGTGGCTAAGTCATTGAATGAATCGGTCGCTATTGCTGAAAGAATGGCCGGCTGCGATGTTGGAAAAATTTGTGTTAGTATCGGAGGAAC
>AMFJ01002954.1_pt1 | contig 25584 bp, 26 predicted proteins | sample 427208 | NCBI WGS metagenome assembly AMFJ01 (sample SAMN02954298, study PRJNA114691) | groundwater metagenome | biome: aquatic; feature: subsurface aquifer; material: sediment; isolation source: subsurface aquifer sediment | place: USA: Rifle, CO | collected 2008-08 | reverse complement strand
TTATACAACGAGGCTCTATTCTTTTCTGAGCGCCTCCATTGGAGACAATTTTGAAGCTTTCCAGGCCGGATAATATCCAAAAATTATTCCCGTTGCCACAGAAAATCCAGCGCCCAAAAGCACCGAGTTCATGGTCAAAGGAAAACTCAAGGAATATCCCAGCAGAGAAAAAATATATGAAAAAGCAAGGTTCAATAAAAATCCCAGAATGATTCCAATCATGCCACCAATGAATGTTATGAAAATTGCTTCAAAAAGAAATTGATTCCTGATATCCATTTCTTTTGCTCCCACAGCTTTTCGAAGTCCAATTTCAAAGGTTCTTTCAACCACTGCAACATACATCACATTCATAATGCCAACTCCTCCCACAATCAAAGAGATTGAGGTCAAAGCCAAAAGCAAAATATTAATTGTGCCAAAGACATCATCCACCAATTTTTGCGCTTCCTGCATCGTCACCACTGAAAAATCCTCTTGCTCCTCCCTGGGTGTTTTATGAATTCTCTTCAAGAGGTCTGTCACATCAGCGGCAGTAACATCAATCATGGCGACATCTTTCACCTTGACTGTAATATATCTCACATAATCAATGCCAAGAATTTTTTTCTGCAAAGTCTGCACTGGCATATAAATCAGTTCGTCATAATTGAAAAAAGCAACTGTTCCTCTTTCTTCAGCCACGCCAATAACTCTGAAGTTTAAACCCTTAAGTCTAATGTCTTTTCCAATCGCATCTTCATCCCCAAACAAGGAATTCTTCACTTCGCTTCCAATAACAACCACCTGCGCCAAACTGTCATCTTCCGCTTGGGTATAAAAAACTCCTTTCTCCACTTTCACACCAGTGTCTATCTCCGGAAGTGCTGCACCGTTGCCATAAATCATGGCTCGCTTGTTTTCATTTTTGTAGGATGCAATTTCCTGACCCAGTGTCCCAGCTGCAAAGCCAGTCACATTTGGAAGTTTCAAAATTTGTTCACCATCTGTCACCTTGAGAGTTGTGATTTGGATTCCCTGGGCTTGTCCAGTTGCATTGGCCGAAGAGGTTTTTCCAGTTGATGGAACTTTTGTTTCAATTTGGATAATGTCGTTGCCATAGCTGTCGAACTGTCCCAGAATGTATCCTTTCACGCCTTGACCACTGGATGTTACAATAATCACCGAAGTTATTCCAATCACAATTCCAACCAATGTCAAAACAGTCCGACCAATATTTACAGATAGGTTTCGCAAGGCTAATTTAAATGATAGTTTTATTCTGTTCACAATTTTTATTAATAATTTTTGTATAATGTATTTAGTATCTTGTATAATGTATAAATGCATTCCCGAGTTTATACATAATACATTCTACAATATACTTTATACATGAGCTTACTCATAACGCAATGCCTCCATCGGTGAAATTTGCGAGGCTTTGCGAGCTGGATACAATCCAAAAACCAAACCGATCATGACCGACACAAATGTTGCCGTCACAATCGAAGAAAATGAAATTAAAAATTCCCAGTTATATCCAAGTGAATTAATTATCACCGACGCCAAAGCTGAAATGACAATTCCAAAAACAATCCCAATAACCCCACCAATAAGAGTTATGAAAGCCGATTCAACCAAAAATTGCGTTATGATGTGCCTGGTTCTGGCGCCGACCGCTTTCCTAAGGCCAACTTCACGAATTCTTTGATTCACTGAAATCAACATTATATTCATAATTCCGATACCACCAACCAAAAGAGAAATTGCAGCGATTCCAGTCAGAAAATATTTCAAAACATTAGTTACATTGGTGATTGTCTCAATGGCCTGAGCCGTGTTTCGCACTGAAAAATCATCATCGATTGGATTCTTGATGTGGTGTTGCGAGCGAAGCGTCAACTTGATATCAGCCGTGGCCCTGTCCATGTTCTCCAGTGCATCAATCTTCACCCTTGCAAAATTAATATAATCAATGCCAAGTATTATTTTTTGAGCTGTTTGAAGCGGGATAAAGATAAGTTCGTCAACATTTGAAAATCCTGAAGATCCTTTTTCTTCAAAGGTTCCAATGACTGTAAAGTTGACATCCTTTAAGGAGATAATTTTCCCAATTGGATCATCTTGATCAAAAAGATCCTTGGCTTTTTTCGCTCCCAAAACTGCGACCTTGGCCAATCCTGCCTCTTCTTCTTTTGTAAAAAATCTTCCAGCAGTGAGTTTGTTGTTTTCAACATCAATGAAATCAGCTGAAACACCTTGGAAATTGCTCTCGTTTGAATTGCTCTTATATCTGGCTGTGCCAACCCCTGTGACATAGCCACTGACTGCAGTTGCGCTTGGCACATTTTTTTTAAGCATAATTGCATTCAAATCTGAAATTTTCAGAGTTGTGGTTACAATACCCAAAGCCGAAGCGGGCGGGCCTTTTTCATCTGAAGCGCCCGGTAAAATTCCCACTAAATTAGTGCCAATTCCTGCAACTTGATCAATAATGAGCCTTTGCGCACTGGCGCCAATCGCCATCACAACAATCACGCTGGCAATTCCAATGATAATTCCCAAAATCGTCAAAAATGAGCGGAACTTGGCCGCCATGAGATTTTTGTATGAAATTTTTATTGGAGAACTGAGCTTCATAAGAAACAATAACCAAGATACAAACATCAAACAAAATTCAATAATCAAATTTCAAATATTCAAACTATTTGTTCTTTTGGGTATTGTGATTTGAAATTTGTTTGGTTATTGTTTCTTGTGTCTTGGTTATTTTAAAATTATTTCCTGATTTTCAATGCTTGATCATTTTAACAATGTTCCTTCTCCATCTGCAATTAAACGACTTTGCACCAATTCATCTGAAATGAGTTGTCCGTCTTTCATGTTGAGAATTCTTTTGGCGTGTTGGGCTGTGTATGTTTCGTGAGTCACCAAAATGACAGTGTGCCCTTCATTGTTGAGTTGTTGCAAAATTTTCATCACCGCCAATCCTGATTTTGAATCAAGATTTCCAGTTGGCTCATCAGCAAAAATAAGCTCGGGACTGTTCACCAGAGCTCTGGCAATTGCCACGCGCTGCTTTTCACCACCCGAAAGTTGATTGGAAAGATACCCCGCGCGATGTTCCATTCCCACGGCTCTCAGAGCATCCATCACTTTTTTCTCATTGTGATTTTCAATGTGATTTTCATCATACAAAAGTGGAAGTTCCACATTTTCAAACACCGAAGTTCTCGGCAAAAGATTGAAAGATTGAAAAACGAATCCTATTTTCTTGTTGCGAATCTTTGCCAATTCATCATCTCCAAATTTGTTCACATCCACACCTTCAAGCAGATATGTCCCGTCAGTGGCGCGATCAAGCATCCCCAAAATCTGCATCAGGGTTGATTTTCCTGATCCAGAAGGTCCCATGATCGAAACAAATTCACCCTTTTCAATCGAAAAAGTCATCCCGCACATCGCAGTGGTTTTAACACCTTCACTGTCATAAGTCTTGCACAAATTTTCAACCTGTATTAATTGTCTTGACATTTTTGTAATTTTAGAGTATAATAGAACATCGTGGTTCTTATCAGAAGTAACATAGATTATGGCTCAAAGAAGCCAAGGAGGAGAAAATAATGATTGAAGCTAATTATTGGAAAGTTGAGGCGCTGAGGCAAGTTTCAAGAAATGGAGGCTGCGCAAAGATAAAAACAATATCTGGAAATACTTACAACATGCTTGACTATCTGAAGCATAAAGAAACAGATGACTCCATAATTATCACTATGAAAATTCTGGGGACAGAAAAGGAACTTCTACACATCGATGCCGACCAAGTAGAGTCAATCACCACCAACAAATAAAATAATTCGCCTACACTTACCCCGCGGAAATTAATTGCGAAAATTTGCAATTAAGACTACGCGGGCTTTTTTTATTTCAAAATATTTTTTAAAATAAATCTGCAAGCTGACAACTGTGATCTGAAAGCTATTTTGTAGTCACAAAAGTCACAACCTTCTCCCCGCCTTTTAATCCAGATTTCACCTCAACCATTCCCTCATCTCCTTCCAATCCGGTTTCGATGAAAATTTTCTCAGTGGTGATTCCATCTTCCTTCAAAACATCCACAAATTTCTTGGTGGTCTCAGTTTTGATCGCGCGACTTGGAATCATGATCACATCATTTTTTTCAGCAGTCGCGATGTCAATGTTCAAACTCATGCCAGGTTTGACCCGCACATCAACAGTGTTTAGTTTCAATTTAATATTGTAATACACAACACCTTGCACATTGGTTGAGGCCGGATCAATTTCAATAATTTCTGCGTCAAAAATATCTTCAAGCGTGAGAGCATCGAAAGTTATTTTTGCATGTTGACCAAGTTTGATTTTCACAATGTCAGATTCTGGAACTTTTGATTGAATGATAAAATCCAAACTCATAACCCTGGAAAAAGTTTCCTTGATCACACCTGTTCCAAGAATTTCCCCAGGCTTATTATTCACCTCTGTAATAATTCCATTGACCGGTGAAATCAAAGTCGCCTTGTCCAAGTTTATCAATGCCATATCATAAGAGGCTTGAGCTGATGCTACCTGAGCATTTCTCGAATTTTTGGCAAACTCAGATTCAACAGTTTTCACCCGAGCCTTTGCGCTGTCAACGGCACTTTTTGCTGAAATTTCAGAAAGTTCTGTTTGCTGTTTGGAAGTTTTCAAAGCTTCTTGGGCTGACTTCAAAGCATTTTCAGCTGCAGTCAACGATGGCTTGAGTTGCTTGCTTGGAGCACTATTATAATAATCCAAGGTGTCGTCGTAATAAGCTTGTGCATTATCAACAGCCTGTTCAGCAGCATCCACTGTTTGCTCATTCAATGATTTTGTCTGATCCAGAGAATCCTCAGCATTTTCCAGTGAAACCTTTGCTTCACGAAGACTGTCACTGCTTGCTCCAGAATTCGCAATGGCCTGATCCAAACCGGCTTTTGCCTGCTGGACCTGTTTTTGCAAGGTGGCATCAGTAAGCGTCGCAATTTTGTCTCCTGAAGCAACCCTGTCACTTTCTTTCACGAAAACATTGCTCACTCGTCCACCGAGTTCAAAATTGAGCGTGATTTCATCTTTGGCAACAAGGTCACCAGTCACTGAAACTGTCTGGGCGAGATTTCCCTTTTCAGCAGTGGCTGTGGTATATGTCGTCACAGGTTTTTTACTTTTCACATACCAAAAGATACTGCCGACAATTGCCAGAACGATAAGGATCCAGATTGAATATTTTTTTGTTTTTGTCATATATATTAATTATTGTAAATTTTATATCCTTATATCAATGAATTCTGCTTGCACTGTTCATCCAACGCCTCATTCACCATTGCATCAGCAACTTTGTTTTTCTCTCTTGGAATATGATTAAATGAAACCTTTCCAAATTCCAACATCAAATTCCAAATTTCGATGAAGTATTGCTGAATTCGAGGCTCTTTCAATTTATATTCGTGATTAAGTTGCTTGACCACAAGTTCACTATCCAAAAAGCATTCCACTTCAATTTTTTTTGCTTTGTCTTTTCCGATAAAATGTTTGACTTTTTGCAAGCCCAAAATCAAAGCTTCATATTCCGCATCATTATTTGTCCTTATTCCAATGCATTCTCCAATTTTTTTGTTCAAAGTTTCAATATACACACCAACAGCTGCCGGACCAGGATTACCTCTTGACCCACCATCCGTAAAAATCACGATTTTTTCCATATTGCAGATATCATTAATCAGCTTATCAATATGCCAATTTTAACATTTTTATCTTATCATCGCAAACAGCAAACACAAAAAGCATATCAGGTACGCCATTTTAAGATCAACAAAGAATTATTCAAAATACCCGGTCAGATATCCAATTCCAAAAGGCGCTTCATAGCTCAACATTTTGAATGATTGATTTTTGCCATGCAAAATCCCAAGCAAAATCATGATCGAACGAACTCCGCATTCCGCAGAGTCTTGCACAAATTTTTCTTCCAAGCCAACCAGGCTTGCCAAGTCTCCAGCTCCCAGATGTCGAATAAAATCATGGTCAAATTTTTCAGCTCCTGGAAAATAGCCAGCGGGAGAATCCTTGGTTAATTTGTGAGAAAGATCACCACTGGCAATAACCGCAATTCTTCTGCCATACTTTCCACTTCCAACAACTCCCTGAATAATCTGACCATAACGATAATGTTGCTCATAACTCATCATTGAAAAAGCAAGATGGACAACTTTGGGTTTGATATTTTTTGTCAAATGATAAAGAGGAATAAGCGCGCCATGATCCAAAACATTTTCATGCAAATGCGCGGGAACTTCATTCATAAGGCATGCATAATCGAGCTTATCCGCCATCCTGATGTTATTCTTGAAAGTGTACACTTCATCCTTGCCAAAAGCTGAAAGGCTTCCATTGAGATCAATGGCAGAATTGATCACGAAAGCAAATTCTTCCAATTGAGCATGCGGTGAGATAATGATGATCGTGTCAGGATCAGAAGCTTCCAATTGCACTCGAAGAGACTCAAAAGAATTTAGAGTTTTGGAAAGGCTCAAAAAATCATCTTCAGTTCCAATTCCCGGAATGCTCATTGGAGGATGTGGCATAATCGCAGAAAAAACAATCATATTCCTTGATTTACAAAATTATATCTTCAAGGTAGTACAAATAAAACATATTAATATTCACAAAAAATATCAATTTCTGCCACCAAAATACCACTGGTAAACTTCTTTTGTGACTGGCACACCACTGGAATGACCATCTCCTCCACCTTCAGCAATGATAACCATTGCGATTTCGGGATCTTCATATGGCGCATATGAAATGAACCATCCATGAGTTTTGTCCTCACTTCCAAATTGCGCTGTTCCAGTTTTTCCCGCAACCGCAACAGGCATTTCCTTGAGTGGTTGTGCTGTCCCAGCTTCAATCGTCCTGCGCATTCCTTCTTGCACAACTTTGAGAATATCCCCGTCAACAAAATTTGAACGAATAACTTCAGGCTGGATGTTAACATTTTCACCATTGGATTTTTTGATTTGCGAAACCAAATGTGGCTTGTACAATGTTCCGCCGTTGGCCACAGCAGCAGTGAAATTTGCAATCTGAAGTGGAGTCGCAGTTACAAATCCTTGCCCAATTGAAGCGTGATAACTGTTTCCAGTTGACCACTTTTCTTTAATATTATCCAACTTCCATTGCTCATCTGGGATCAAGCCTTCCTCTTCTCCTCCAATATCAATTCCAGAAACCGCCCCGAGACCAAAAAGATTGTACCATTTTTTCATGCGATCCATTCCCAGTCCTCCAATATTTCCATATCCCCCACCAATTGTGTAGAAAAAAATGTCATTACTTTCAGCAATTGCAGTTCTGACATCACTTGGTCCATGGACTTTCCAGTCGCCAAAAGAATAATTTCCAATTCGCAAGGTTCCTCCAAGACCATCAATCACGGTTGATGGAGTTATAATTCCCTCTGAAAGAGCTCCGGCAGAAATAACCGGTTTTATCGTTGATCCAGGAGGATATGCCCCCGAGATTGCCCTATTGAAAAGTGGCTTGTTGGGATCATTAATCAAGGTTGAATACTGATCCGTTGAAATCTTATTTGCAAATAAATTATTATCAAAACTTGGAAAATTCACCATGGCCAATATTTCTCCATTTTTTGGATTGATTGCAACGGCCGCAGCAGTTTTTGTTCCTGTTTCTTCAAGAATACTGCCCAAACTGTCATACAATTTCTTTTGCAGGCCAGCATCAATACTCATCACCAAATCACTTCCTGGTTTTGGATTTATGATTCCAATTTCACGCTTGCTATTTCCCATTGAATCAACTTCGACTTGATCAGCACCGTGAACTCCCCGCAAAAATTTCTCATATGACTTCTCGATTCCCTGCTTGCCAATATAGTCGGTGCGCAAATATCCTTGATTGCTTTCCAGTTCTTTTTGCTCAATTTTTCCTTCATAACCAAGAATGTGTGAAAAAATTGGACCATCATCATAGGCCCTGATTGCTGTTTTTTCAATACTAACACCCATGATTTCACTGCCCTTTTCCATGATGGTCAGTGCTTCCTCATGAGAGATTCCGTCCTTCAGCGGAACAGGATTGAGCGATTTCGAAGTACTATTACTATTTAAAATACTCAAAACTTCATCCACATTCATTTTTAAGATAACGGAAACTTTTTCAGCTGTTTCCTTTCTCTTGAATTCATCTCTTGAAACATCCGCAGGAATGATCACAGCATCAATGCTTGGGACATTACTCACCAAAGGAATGCCGAAGCGATCAAAAATTCTTCCTCTTGGAGCTTTGATCACGACGGATCTGACACTATTCCCCCTGGAAACATCTTTGTAATATGAACCCTTAATGACAATCAAAAAGATAACCCTTACCCCAAGCAAAAAAATGAAAAACACGATTATCCACCATAAAAAATCAAACCATTTTTTTTCAAGCGGTCTTTCCATGCGCGTAGCTTCTTTTTCAGTTGCACTAAGCACATAATCTTCAATTTCCATGCCGGAAATTATTTTTGGTTTTTTTTGTTTTCTTGAAAACATTTATTTCTTATAACTAACTTCAAATAAAGATATTAAAAATGCATTTTGTGAACCTGTTTTCTTTCGAGGCCATAGAGAGCGACAGCGAGGTCTGAGTGAGCAGTCTTAATTCCTGACTGCGAATGTGCCTCGAAAGGAAACAGGTAAGACAAAAATGCCTCCACTTAATCGATATCAAAAAAGTTTTTCACTTTTTTCAGAAAATAAAAACAAATGAAAAACAAAATCAAATTCCATATTACCTGAAAAAATAACATGGAAGGATTTCCGAAAAATTCGAAGTATTTTAAAAATGCCTGAGCTTCCCAAGAAAGTGAAAGCGAAACAACTGCGCGAGAAATAATCGTAGATGACACAACAAAAAGCGCGAACAACAAGATTCCAACACCTTTGACTTCAACAGAGAAACGACGAGAAAAGAAACTGACAAAATATATCGATAGCAAAAAAACAAGAGCGTGTGTTCCAACTTGAACAAAGGTCGCCAAGTCATACAAAATTCCAGCAAAAATCGCCCACCAAAAATATGCAAAGAAGCCATCCAGCACAACACCAGCCAAAACAAGCATCAAGACAAGGTCTCCAGGAATTGAAGATCTAAAAACTATTGGCAAAACACTGGTTTGCAAAATAATTGCCAAAAGTATCATCAGGAAATAAATAATTTTCTTTTTCATATGAAACATTAAAAATCTTCAAACATTCCTATTTCTCATTTTTAATCACAAAAACCATTTGCAATTTTGAAATCTGAATTGGCGATGAGATCACTGCCTGCTGGAAAAGGCTATCCTCAGAATTACGAACCTCTTGAATAATCCCAATAAACAAACCTCTTGGAAATTCTCCTCCGATTCCAGAAGTCAAAACGCTATCCCCAACACTAATTGAATCTGTCTGTAAAACCATATCCAGAATAATACCGAGTCCATATTCACCGCGAGCAATTCCCTTGGCGCTGTCCTTTGCGGTTGTCGCGTTTGCTGTGCTTTTTGAATTTGTCAGCAGGATTATCTTGGCACTATTTGAATTAACCCCTTGGACTCTGCCCAACAAAATCCCATTTGAAATAATAACGCTCATGCCATCGGCAATTCCATCGTCACTTCCTTTATCAATCTCAATCCAATTCCCCATTCCATGAGGATCCTGACTAACAACATTGGATGCAATCAATTCATATTTTCCTCTCGGAAGCAACCCAACCTGCTCGCGCAAAATACGATTTTCATTTTCACTGTCCATCAAGTTGGCATTTCTAGCAATGAGCTCTTGCTTTTCTTTTATTAACTTTTCATTCTCACTTTTAAGCTGACCAATTGATCCGAAAAAATCAACCGTGTTGGCATATCCAAAAGAAAAAGTATGGAAAACTTTTTGAAATGGCAAAATTACAGAAGTGATCACGAATCGAAAAGGGCTAAAGAAATTATAAGGATTTGCAAAAATAAGCATTGCCAACAAGGACGCAGTAAGAGCAACTTTGAATAATTTTGTGGAAAAAAATCTTTGCATGTCTAATTCTTTCAAGTTTATAAAAAGCATTTATTTACTCAGTTATTTTTCTTTTTGGCCCATATGCAACGAGAGTGAATCGGAGCTTTTGGAAATTGAGTATTTTTCCAAAAGCGTGCCAAGAAGGAAAATAATTGAGTGAATAAATTATTCCATATTATCAATAGCACCAAGAAAATAAAGAAAAAAACTATTTGAATGATTTTTCGCGCTGATCTTCAACAAGAACATCCTTGAGTGTTTCAAGATCCTCAAGCACAATTCCGACTCCGCGAACAACAGCAGTCAAAGGGTCTTCCATCATTCGAACCGGCATTTCAGTTTGATTTGCAACCAACTTATCCAGACCTCGAATGAGTCCGCCACCGCCAGCCAAGATTATCCCTCGCTGCATAATATCAGAAAGAAGTTCTGGTGGAGTTTCCTCAATAACAGTTTTAATGTTATTCACAATAATACGAATGGAACGAGAAATTGCTTCTCTGATTTGCTCATCATTAACAATGACTTCCTTTGGAAGACCACTGACCAAATCTCGGCCACGGACAGGAACTTTCATTTGCTCCTTTAGTGGATATGCACTACCAATCGCAATCTTAATATCCTCTGCGCTTTTTTCACCAATAAGCAAATTGAATTCGTCTCTGCAATATCTCACGATGTCCTCATTCATTTCATCTCCTGCCACGCGAAGACTTCGCGCGCTCACAATTCCGCCCAATGAAATCACGGCAATTTCAGATGTTCCACCACCAATGTCAACAACCATGTTTCCTTTTGCATCAGTAACTGGAAGCCTGGCTCCAATTGCAGCCGCCATTGGTTCTTCAATAAGAAATGCCTCGCGAGCACCAGCACTCATCGCAGCATCAATCACAGCCTTCTTTTCAACCTCAGTAATTCTTGAAGGAATTCCAATGAGAACCCTTGGCTTTGGCGAAAAAGAAAAAGAATCTTTTCCAACTTTATCAATAAAATATTTCAACATTTGAGTTGTGACTTCAAAATCACTCACCACACCATCCACCAAAGGACGAGTCGCCACAATATGACCAGGCGTTTTTCCAACCATCCTTTTTGCATCGCGACCAATAGCCAAAACCTGTCCAGTTCTTTTATTTATTGCAACCACGGAAGGTTCATTGATAACAATTCCCTTGCCTTTAACATAGACAAGAGTGTTGGCAGTTCCCAAATCAATGCCAATGTCTCTCGAGATATTGCCAAAGAAATTTCCAAAGATTTTTTGCCAAATGTCTTTTATTTTATCCCCCATAATATATAGAAATTTTGCTTCAAATTAAGGTTTTTATCTTCTGGTATCATAGCTCGAATTGACGCCTATGTCAAAACAGCTTTTTAGGCTTTAGCTTTTCAGCTTCTTGGGTTTTTTGGACAAATTTAAAGAGGCGCTTGTTTCCAAGTCGCCCCTATTTTTCGATGCTCATTTTACGCATCAATCTCCCGTAATCAAATTAAACTCCTTTCCCTTTTTAATAAACATGCGCTTAACCGGGAAATCTGAGGTCGGTTTAGTGCAGGAATAAAAAGTGTAACATGCTCCCTTTGCATTAAACCTTTTCAATAGGAATGCACCCTCTTCCATTAAAACTACCATATAGGTCCCATCCGGAAGGCCGTCAAACTCGACAGCAGAACCTGGTTCGGTCAAGCACATTGTGCAAGCAAACAATGCAAGAGCCAGAAACATAATGCCGACACAAATCCATTGATGCTCATGCATTGGCCAGCCCGGCAAGGAAATTACAAATAATGTTACCACGATAAGTGCCATAGATGACACCCCATAAATTTTCATTATCTTACTGTCCATTTGAACCTCCCGCGCCTTTTGGTCGCCACCAGATTTTTAAACAACTCCACGATGTGGATTTTCAATTGTACTCCTTTTTGGCCAAAAAGTCAATACCAACGCCAAAAACGGCCGTGAATAGCCGTTTTTTAATATAAGTATTCTTGTCTTATGCCTAAAACCTAGGACCTAACACCTACAATCCGTATTTCGCCTTATTTGCAATATGTTCATCAAAAGTTTTGGAGAAAATTGTCTTCCCGGTTTCAGGATCATTTAAAAAATATATATAATCACTTTTTTCCGGATAAATGGCAGCCTCGATCGCCAAAATTCCAGGATTGGAAACTGGACCAGGAGGAAGTCCCTTGAATTTGTAAGTGTTATATGGCGAATCAATTTTAGTTTCAGCAATAGAGTGTTGTTTTTTATTGCCACCAATGACATATTCCAGAGTCGCATCGCTTCCAAGTGTCATGCCAATCCTGAGCCTGTTCCAAAAGAGTCCCGCCACAATTTTTCTATCAGCGTCGTCCGCAACTTCTCCCTCAACAATGCTAGCCATTGTAATCACATCAAAAAGAGACTTTTTCTGAAGAGAAATTTCGTCCAGCATATTCTTGGTGATTTTCGCATCGAAGTTTTTGAGCATTTTTTCAACAATATCACTGGCCGTTGCATCTTTGGCAAAATAATATGTGTCAGGAAAAAGATACCCTTCAAGAGATTTTCCAGCAGGAATCTCGCTCAGAAATTTGTATTTTTCTTTGATCTCAATTGAAGGTTTTTCCACGATTGCAAGGAAATCTTCACCGGAAAATCCATTGGCAGAAAGTCTTTCACTCATTTTTTTGGCTGTCCAGCCCTCAGGAAAAGTCACAGGAACGCTTGTAACTGCCACCTCACCACCTGTGACGATTCGCGCAACCTCAGGAATCTTGAGCCCTGGTGAAATCTCATAGACTCCAGCAACCAAACTGTGAAGTTGTCCGTTTTTCCAAAGATAATATGCCAAATAATATTTTCCGGTTATTAACTTCTCATTCGAAAGTTTATCTCCAACCTCCAAAGCATTGTCGCCTTTTTCAATTATCACCATCTTCTTTTCACTGGCGCTTCCAACTGAAAGATAAATTTGATTGTACAAATAAAAAAAGCAGCCAGTCAAAACTGCAAGACTCAGGATTATTAAGTTTATTTTTCTTCGTATATTCATATTATTCCAGAAACCCAAACTCTTGTTTAAAATTCAGAATGTTGGATTTTTTCTTGTCAGAAGTTTATGCGCTATTACTTATGAAATTACAAATGGAACAAAAGAAAAACCTCCAAATTTTTCAATTGAAAAATTGTCACCACTCTTTTTTTCGACATACCAAATCTCATTTCTAATTGGAATAACCAACTTTCCTCCAATTGAAAGTTGCTCTTTCAATGCAATCGGAATTTCAGAAGCGGAAGCTGAAACCAAAATTCTATCATAAGGTGCATTTTTTTCAAATCCATTTTCAGCTGATTGACAATAGAATTCAACCGTTTCATTCTTGGCAAAATCAAATTTTTTCACATTTTCTTTCCCTTTGTCGCAAAGATCTTTTATTAATTCCAGTGATGTAATTTTCCCTTTGGGACCTACAATATGAGCCAGCAAAGCCGTTGTCCAGCCGGAGCCAGAGCCAACATCCAAAATATTATTGCCCTCCTCAGGATCAAGAAGCTCCATCATAAATGCCACCACAGATGGCTGAGAAATCGTTTGGCCGCAGCCGATTGGCAATGGAATGTCAACCTCAGTTTGATTTCGAAGATCGCTTGGAACAAATTCCGTGCGACGAACCGCAAAAAAAGCATCAATGATATTATCACTGCGCAAATATCCGTCATGAATAAGATCATTGATGAGTCGACTCATAGTATGTCATATGTCTTATATTCCCATCACTTGAATAACAACATCCCTCTTTCTTGAGCCATCAAATTCAACAAGAAAAATACTTTGACCATTATTCAAAAGCAACTTGCCTTTTTCAACTGGAATTGTTTGACTGACTCCCATTAAAAAAGATTTACAATGTGAATGTCCATTGCTCCTACCATCGGATTTTGAAATTTTTCGAATTTCAAAAAGATCATGCGAATACCTGTCATCCATTGGCGCAAGCCTATACAAAACTCTCATAAAATCCTGAAGAAGCATTGGCTCATTGTGATTAATTGTGACTCCCATTGTCGTGTGCGGAGCAAAAACAACCACATTTCCCTCTCGCACAGATGATGATTCAATAATGTCTTGAACTCTCTCAGTTATATCAAAAAACTCAATTTGATTCTTGCTTTCAACTTCAATTATTTGTTTGTGTATTTTTATGTCCATATTTATTCCCGTATCACTTAGCCTGAAGCCCTCATCCTGAATTCAGGTTATGGGTTGTGGGTTATGAGTTATGGGTTTTTACTTTTTAAACACTGAAGCGACAGCTTTCACCGCTCGCTTATCAAGTGCATCTGGAATTATTTTACCACGATTTGGCTTTTTCACCAAAGACGCGATTGCAACTGCAGCCTTCAATTTATGAGTTTCAGTAATTTTTCTGGTTCGGGTGTCCAGCGCTCCACGAAAAATTCCAGGGAAGGCCAAAACATTATTAATTTGATTTGGATAATCAGATCTCCCTGTCGCCACAATCACAGCTCCACCCTTCAATGCCTGCTCTGGCATGATTTCAGGAATTGGATTGCTCATGGCAAAAACAATTGCATCTTTATTCATGGTGGCAACATCAAGATGGTCAATCAAATTCGGAGCGCTAACCCCAATAAAAACATCTGCGCCATTCAAGGCGTCCTGAAGTGTTCCTTGCAATTTTTCAGGGTTGGTTATTTTGGCAATTTCCATTTTGAAATCATTCATTCCCGTTGGCCTTTCTTTGTATATAATTCCCGTACTATCAATAACTACAACATGTTTGGCTCCATAATTTATCAATAAATTCATGATTGCGGTTCCAGCTGCGCCAGCTCCAGAAATCACAATTCGCACTTTTTTTATGTCTTTTTTTACAACCTTGAGCGCATTAATAAGCCCAGCCAAAACCACAATCGCAGTTCCATGCTGATCATCATGCATCACAGGAATATCAAGTTCTTCCTTGAGCCTTCTTTCAATCTCAAAACATCTTGGGGCTGAAATATCTTCAAGATTAATTCCTCCAAAGGTTGGGGCAAGAGATTTTACAATCTTAATAATATCTTCAGTGTCTTGAGTTGCCAAAACAATTGGAATTGCATCAACGCCTCCAAGTTCCTTGAACAAAAGCGCCTTGCCCTCCATAACTGGAAGACCCGCTTCTGGGCCAATATTTCCAAGACCAAGAACAGCGCTTCCGTCGGAAATCACAGCCACCGTGTTTTTGCGAATCGTATATTCAAAAGAAAGTTTTTTGTTTTTTGCAATCGCCTTGCAAACATCTGCCACACCAGGAGTGTACAACACAGACAAACTTTCCCTGGTCAATTTCTTTTTTGATTGTATTTCAATCTTTCCTCCAATCTTTTTGCTCAATTCAATCGATTTTGACATAATATAAAATTTCTTAAATTATAATCAATGAGAAACCAAATTTTTTAAAAATACTCCCATGTTTGAGCAAGCCTTTGTTTTTTCTGAAATTTTCCATTGATTGTGTCGAGTGAGGGAAAATTTTAGCTAAAAAACAAAGAGCGGTGAGTAGGATTTTTCAAAAAATTTAGGTTTTTCATTGATTTTTCAATGAGTACCATGCGAAATTATTTCTTAACTAACTTCAACTTCTTATAAACACTCCCTGAAGCAACTGCACCTTCAGCCACCGCAGTTATGATTTGGCGAAATTTGTTTGAACCAGTTGTCGCATCGCCAGCAGCAAAGACATTTTCCACATTTGTCGCCTGCGTCTGATCAACAACCAAATATCCCTGCTCATCTGTTCGCACCCCAAGATTTTGCGCAACCACAACTCCCGGCACAGACCCAATTTCAATAAATACACCCTCAACAGAAATTTCTTTCTTTTGCCCGCCCAATTCATATGCTAAACCAGCAACTTTTTCTCCCCCAAGAACATGCGACATTGAATCAAATGATGAAACTGCAATTTTTCCATTCTTCTTCATTTGCTCATCCCAAGCCGGTTCAAATGTTTTTGTTCCCTCCTTGTACAAAAGCTGGACAGTGTTGGCAAATTCAGCCAAATGAATTGCTGCTGTGGCTGCAGCATCACCACCTCCAATAACTGCCACATCCTTGCCTCGAAAAAACATCGCATCGCAAGTTGCGCAATATGAAACGCCTTTACCAACAAATTTGTCCTCACCTGGAATGTTCATTTTTCTGGCCTTCATCCCAAGTGCGAGAATGATCATTTTTGTTTCATATTTTTTTCCATCATCAGTCAAAATTTCAAATCCATCATCTGTTTTTTCAACCTTATTTACAGATGCTTGAACAATTACACCCCCAAGATCTTTTGTTTGTTTTACAAATTTATCCATCAAATCTTTGCCTGAAATTGATTCAATTCCCGCATAATTTTCAATTTCCCAAGCTTCGGTCACTTGTCCTCCAATATCACTTCCGATCACCACATGATTAAGCTTATATCTTGAAGCATAGATTGATGCCCCCAGTCCCGCTGGCCCAGCTCCAATAATCACCAAGTCGTACATAATGAAAGTTTAAAGTGGAAAGTGAAAAGCGAAAAGTATTCAAACTTAGCTTTGCAACTTAACTCTTTTTTTATTTTAATATTTACTCCATTATATCACAATCCAAATAAATAGAAAAAGGCTTTCTCGTGAAGCCTTTTTCATGTAAACCAAAAAAAGAACAAATTATGCGATTTCTTCAAGAGCTTTTTTCAGATTTTCAGCTGATTGAACTCCAACAAATTCTTTCACAATTTCACCGCCTTTGAAAATCTTTATTGCAGGAATGGACATGATTCCAAATTTTGAAGCAATTTCGCCATTCTCATCCACATTGCATTTTCCGACTTTCGCCTTGTCGCCAATTTCTTTGGCAAGCTCCTCAATAATTGGTCCCATCATTTGACATGGTCCACACCAGGGTGCCCAAAAATCAACCAGCACTGGCGCACTGCTTTTGATAACCTCTTGATCAAAATTTTGATCCGTGAATTCCATTTCCATATTTTTTAATTGGCCTTCAAGATTTATAATCTTGACCGGACAATATATACCCAGAGGGTATAGAATAAATAAATTAAATTTTAGTATAAATCAGATAGATCCCAACTGCCAACATTATAACACCTGTTATTGCGTGAAGCAATCTCAAATTGTCTCTTCGCATTTTTTCCATCTTGCTCAATTTTGCATTGAAAAAATACATTCCCAAAGTGATCAAAATCATTGGCAAAACAAAAACAAAATTATACAAAATCAAAAGAGTGAAGCTTTTCGCCATGTCAACTTTTTGAGCCAACATTCCCAAGATCACGACATATGGACCACTGGCGCATGGAACCAAAAAGAGGCTCACCAAAAATCCGATACCAAAAGCACTCCAAGGACTCGTCGCGCTTCGAATGATTTCTTGCATCTTCGGTCTCCAGGAAAGAGGAACTTCCATAATGAAGAATTTCCCATACCAAAAGACATCCTTGAAATTTGCCAAAGCAATTACAATCGCCAAAACCCCAACGACCAGAGAAAGATATTTTGAAATACTAAAAGCCCCAATCGCTTTATATATTCCCATGCCCATTGCCAGATATGAGATGAAAATTGCCAATGAAAACATCAGACCGGAAAGTAGTGCTCTATTTTTTCCTTTTGAAGCAGACACTGTCGCCAAAAGCAAAATAAGAACTGCCAGTGCGCATGGGTTGGCAGCATCAGCAAAAGCTGCGCCAAGCAAAATCCAAATCGGAACGCCACCCCCACCGCTCATTGCTGAAGAATTTTCAACATCATCCGAAACTTTTTTTTCAGAAACATTTTCATTTTTAACTTTTGCAATAAAATCTTGAGTTGTACCGTTTGAAGCCTCAATTGTTTTTTCAAAATCAGCAATGATAGGCGAGTCCCCAATAATCAACTTATCATCAACAACAAGCGCCGGAATTCCAGCCCCACCTTTTTCATTTTTCGTTTCAAAAATTTTCCCAAGAAGCGCCTTATTCGCTTTGTCATCGAAATTCAACTTTTGGATATCGTATTTTTCAAAAAAACCTTTCTCCTTGAAAAATTCATCCACATTCTTGCAATGAGGACACCAATCAGCATAGAACAAAACTGCTGTTTTTTTCTCTGCCGCAAAAGAAACATTAGGAATCAATAAAAGTGCAAACAGTATAAAAAAAATCTTCTTCATATTATATATTTTTTATTTAAATTTTTAATTTTGAATTTTCTTGGTTATTGTATCTTGTATCCTGATTTCCTATTTCCCTTTTCTTTGTTCTCTGCTTTCATATTCTTTAATGGCTTCAATAAACTGAGCCTCTTTGAAATCTGGAAAATATTTTTCAGAAAAATACAGCTGCGCATTTGCAATGTCCCACATCATAAAACCAGCACTCAAATGAGGTTCCCCACCAGTTCTGATCAAAAAATCAACTTGGGGCAATTTATTTGTCATCAAATTTTCCTTGATTGTCTGAGGGGAAATTTTTTCAGGATCAATTCCGCTTTTAGCAATCGCACGAACAGCCGAAAGCATTTCGTCATCTCCACTATAAGCCAAAAAGAAATTCAATTCATGTTGATCATAATGAGCTGTTTTTTGGACTCCATCCATTATAATCTTTTTTAGCGATGATGGAAATTGATCTTCCCATCTCCCGATCACATTAATTCGTACGCGATTGCGATGAATATCTTCATTGACGATCAATTTTTCAAAATATTCTTCATAGATCCTGAGCAGGGCTTGCTTTTCAAGAAGCGGTCTTTTTTGAAGATTCTCCAAAGATGAACCCCAAAATGACAAAGCAAAAATCCCATTGTCAAAAGCCCAGCGCGCCAATTGTTCCATGACCTCAGCGCCTGCTGAATGACCTTCCCATGGCTCGAGTCCTTTTTCTTTGGCCCAACGACGATTTCCGTCAGGAATAATAGCAATATGATTTGGCAACATTATGTTTGAAAAATGATATTAAATTTCTCTGCCATCCAAATATTGATTCAGTCCCATCAAAAAATCCTTGGCTTCTTTTTTGATGATTATTTTTTCAAGCTGAGATTTTGCCTCTTGGATATGCTCATGAGCCATTTTTTTGGAATATTCCAGCGAGCCAGTTTCTTTCAAGATATTCTGAAAAGTTTCAATTTCTTTTTTGGTAATATTCTTTTTGCCCAGAATTTCTTCGAGTTGTTTTCTTTGTGCGGTCGTTCCTTTTTCCCTGGCCTTCACAACCAACAATGATTGCTTTCCTTCTTCAATATCAGACGCCACTGATTTTCCAATTTTTTTCTCATTGCCAAAAACTCCCAAAATATCATCCTGGATCTGAAATGCTGTTCCAAGTGGCAAGGCATATGAACTCAATGTAGAAAAAGTTTTTTTATCAGTAATTCCTGCCAGCATTGCGCCCAAGTGAAGTGGTCCTTCAAAAGTATATTTGGCTGTTTTATTTTCGTACATTTGCAAAACCTCTTCCTGTGAAACATTCTTCTTGTATTCAATTGCAATGTCCTGTGATTGTCCAATAATTGTATTTGAAACAATTTTCTGAAGCTGCCCAATGACAACCACTGTTTCCTTGGCAGAAAATCCAGCCTCAACAATGATTTTGTTCGCAATAGCAAAAAGCATATCTCCCACAATAATTGCCATTGATTGACCCAAATGATCGGCGCCATCAATGGAATATTTTTTTTGATACTTTTTGGCAAACATTCGATGAAGCGAAAGCTGTCCGTGACGCAAATCACCCCGATCAATAATGTCATCATGAATGAGCAAAAAAAGATGCACCAATTCAATTGCTGTGGCCACTTTCAAGATTTTGGCTTTTTCTTTTCCTCCGAAACCGAAATATGCCTGACAAAGAAGTGCACCTCTGATTCTTTTCCCGCCCGAGATTGCGATTTTCTTGGTGTGCGTCAGAGCCTCAGTCAAAAGCCCATCCTTCTCCCGAACATCCTTGATTGCGACCTCAAAACAATGTTCCAATTCCTTGTCTATAGATGCTTTCAATCCACTCAGTTTTTGCTGAAAAATCATGTTATTTTCCTAATATTGCTTAAATTTGAGCCATTTCAATTCCTTCAATTGTATCATCAAAAACGAATCTTGCAAGGTTTTGGGGTTGACAAAATCTCCATAATGGTCTATTATGACTCTTGGCTTAATGGCCAAGTAGTATCATTAAAAATCAAGCCTATTTAGGCAAAAATAAGGGGAGGGCACAATGCCACAAAAAATTGTACAGGAAGAAATTCAAGAAGTTCTTACTTATTTTCATGAGGAGCTTAAGTTTTCAATTAAAGAAATTCGTCTTGAGATCTTAAGTGAAGATGAAACAATCTCAGTACAAACAAGTCAAAAAATCAAGAAACTCATCGAAAAACACATCGAAGAAAAAAAACTTGAGAGATATGGCATCGCATTTGAAAAGCTTGAAGATTCCTGGCTTATACGTGTCCCCGATCTTGTTCATCTTTTAGATATCCTCAGAATTGAAAAAGAACGTATGGCTGAAGAGAAAAAGAGAAACATAACAAGCAATAAAATAATGTTAAACCTCTTTATTGAGGAACTTATCTGCGATTTTGAAAGTGATGCAAGTATTGACATGTCCGGCATAAAGATGGACGGGTACGCACATTACAATGATGGCACATACTGTGCAGTCATAAAAATCAACAGTTTAAAATTTCCAAGTAGCGACAAAGATCCAGACGTACTTATTGATATACTTGATCACATTGTCAGGCCTGAACTTCCTGGCAAAGTGGAACAGGTAAAACAAATGAGGTCTAAAAACAGGAAAGCCCTCATTGCAGCAAGAAAAAGAAACAAGTAACACCGACAACGTCAAGAGAGGCATCCATCATAAGATTGATGCCTTTTTTCACATCCAAAATCATAATCCTGGCATTGTTGATTTATTTTTCACCTATGCTAAACTGTTTATTGTTAATGTTTTTGTTTAACCACATGCCGCCATCGTCTAGTGGTTAGGACATCAGGTTCTCATCCTGGAAACCGGAGTTCGATTCTCCGTGGCGGTACAATAACAAAAATTAGAGCTCCCTTCAAGGGAGTTTTAATTTTGGACAAAAAAAGACCCTTGGCAATTTATACTCTCAAATTGAGAATATGCATTCATTGAATGCACCAAGGGTAATTATGATGACATCATGAGACGAAAGGGTACAAAAGCATGTTCCTTACGATGTATCGATTCATCAACATATTTAAGCGACCTTCGAATTTCATCATTATCCAAACTAGCTAAGGAATGCCTGGGTCTGCCCAAGAGAAACAATTTGAGAGTTCTGCTCCCAACGCCCATCTCTCGTGCAATTTCTTTTGAGACTTTGAAAATTTCTCGATCGCTCATTGTTCTCACCTCCTCCTTTGAAAAATTGTTAAATAACCTTGAAATAAAAACAGAAGACAACCTCCAAAAACGGAAACTATCTTCTGATTTCAACGAACACCAATGCCCCATTGAATCCCCCATATTCAATTTCCCCCCTTCCTAACTATATCTCCATTATACTCCTTTTTTGACTTTTTGTCAAAGCTGTTGTGCTGGCTGTGGATAACTCAAAAATTATGGCTTAACAAAGGGTCTTTTTCGCCATTCTTTTGACTGCCTGCACAAAAGATTTTTTGCATCAGCCTTGTTTTCCAGAATTTCTTCCAAAATCTTCTCCATCCGCATCCCTTGTGAACCTTTGACCAAAACAAAGTCTCCGGGCGTCAAAAACTCTCGAATTTTCTGGCTGGCGGTTGTTGAATCATCAAATTGAAATATGTTTTGAGATGGAAAACCAAGCGACACCAATTCTGCCACTGCAAATTTCATGCGCTCTCCGACCGCAACAAAGATGTCAATTTTTGATTCAAAAATCTTTTTTCCAACTTCCCTGTGACCTGCTTCGGTCTGATCCCCCAATTCAAGCATGTCACCAAGCACTGCAATTTTCCGCTTGGCATTGAGCTCACAAAGAACACCAAGAGCTGCCAAAGTCGACATCGGTGAAGCATTATATGTATCATCAATAACAAAACTTTCATTGACTCCATGAATCAAATTCATGCGTCCTGCTGGAGAGCGAAAAGATTCCAAGGCTTTGGCGATCTCAACCAAGTTCATTTTGAAAACAATTCCCACTGCAACACCAGCCAATGCTGGATACACATAGTGACCTGCCAAAATGTTTCTCAGTCTGATTGGAATGTTTTTTCCGTCATGGCTCAATTTGAAGCTGATGCCTTCAGGCTTGTTGCCTTCATAGTTATACACCACGCGCGAAGCGTTGAAATTGGCATCCTCGGCTTGCCCAAAGGTCATGACTTGAGCATGTGTGCATTTTGCCATCTTGAGTGTGTTTTCGTCATCAGCGTTCAAGATTGCCCATCCCTGAGGGTTCAGAGCTTCAACAATAACTCTTTTTTCTTTGGCGATATTCTCAATGGTTTTGAAAAATTCAATATGCGAAAACGAAACATTCGTAACCACACTAATCAAAGGCTTGATGAATGACATGAAATATTTCATGTCGCCAGGATGATCAGCGCCAAGTTCAAGAATCAATATCTCAGGATATTTTGGAAAAATAATCACAAGAAACCATTTGATCAAAACCCAAACCCACTTGAAAGGATTTCTCTCGCCACTATGTGCTCCGATGATCGTCAATGGAATTCCAATTTCATTGTTGTAATTTTTTTGATTTTCGCGAACATCAAATTGCGAAGAAAGAACCTCGAAAATTGCCGCCTTGGTTGAGGTTTTTCCCACACTACCAGTAATTGCCACAACTCTTGGCTTGTGACGCCAAAGCACAACAATTACCATTGCCTTCAAAATCTTTTCCAGAATTATGATTTTTTTTGGTTTCATATGAAAATTTATTTTTACTTTGCCTGTTTTCTTTTGAGGCCATCCACAGCGAGAGCGAGGACGAGCAAGCAGTTATAGTTCCTGACTGCGAAGCGTGCCGAAAAAGGAAATAGGCAAAGAAAAAACATCAAATATAACAGAATTAATCTCCTGAGGTTATTACTTTCGCATCATCTTTTTTCACTTCAACTTTTTTCTCTTTCTTGGTTTGGCTTGAATCGTCAGCTTTTTTGACCTCACTTTGAGTCTCCACCATAACCGGAGCAGGAACATTGCCTTGATATGCTTTAAACATTGGGCTTGTGGTCGGATCCTCTGTTGGTTTAACTTTATAGTATTCAAGCAAAAATTTCATGATTTGTCCAAAGGTCGGCGCCGCTGAAGACTCTGCCCACTCAACTCCTTTCGGATTAATGAGTTTTACCAAAACCACAAATTGAGGATTGTCAGTTGGAGCGTAACCCGCGAAAGAACCAATATTGATGCCGTCTTCATAACCTTTTGACCCACTTTTAGCAACTTGAGCTGTTCCAGTTTTTCCACCAACCAAATATCCAGGAACATCCGCTCTTTTTCCATGACCATTCACGACTACACTTCGAAGGATTGTGGAAATTTGTTTTGAGGCCTCGGGTGAAATAACTTGCCTAACTTCTTCAGGATTAATTTTTTCAATCTTTCCATTGTCATATCTGAGCTCGTCGATGATTTGCGGTTTCATCAAGGTTCCGTTGTTGGCAAGAGCCCCATAGGCTGTGGCCAGTTGCAATGGCGTGACTGAAATTCCTTGACCAAAAGAAGCAGTGAAAAAATTTATGTCTGATTTTATGTTTGTAAGATTTCTGATATTTCCAGGAACTTCACCTGGAACCTCAATCCCAGTTTTTTCTCCAAAGCCAAAAGATTTCACATATTCGCCAAATTTTTTATTTCCAACCAATTTCTCAATATAGATCACACCAGTGTTGAGCGATTTTTCAAGAACTTCAGTCATTGTCTGCAAACCATTGGCCTTTAAATCTGAATTTCGAATTTCATAGCCAGCTTCCACCACAACCCCGGTATCAATATAAGTTGTGTCTGCATTTATTTTTCCATCATCAATTCCGATAGCTTCAGTAAAAGCCTTAAATACTGATCCTGATTCATATGGCTCACTCACTGCCGGATTGTTAAATCTGGAAATATCCTCAGTCAAGGCAAATTCATTCGGGTTGAAACTTGGTTGATTCGCCATGGCCAAAATTTTTCCAGTCCCTGGATCCATAACTATTGCCGTGGCTCCATCAGCGCTAAATTTTTCCATGGCTGATTTCAAAATCTTTTCAACCTCAAATTGAACAGTATGATTTATCGTAAGAACAACATCAGGACCATTCTTGGCTTCTTGAACATCTCTATCAGAAACAGAAATCCATCGCCCACGAGCATCTCCTTCTTGACTGAGCATTCCAGATTCTCCCCTGAGAACTTTTTCCAAAGATGCTTCAATTCCATACATTCCCTTCTGCTCATCGCCATTGGAACCAACAAAGCCCACAATTTGAGAGCCAAGCTCACCAGCCGGATAATATCTGAAACTTTCAGGAGAAAGATATACTCCTGAAAGTTTTGCCTCTCTTATTTTTCCAACTTCATCCTCTGAGAGTTTTTTCTTGAGAATTTCAAACATGTCCTCAGGATTGCTCAATTTTTCCTTGAGCAAATTTTTCTCCAACGAAAGAATGTCTGCAAGTTTTTCAATTGCTCCGTCAACATCCTTCATTTCTCTCCTGACAGCATATGCCATTTGAAGATCTCTGTTGACCGCAATCGGATATGGCTGACCCTCATCTTGAAGAAAAATCTCTCCCCTAGTCGCTTTGAGCAAGGTGCTTCTCTCGTGTTGATTTTCAGCCAGCGCAACATAGGTTGAATGACGATGAACTTGCAAGATGTACAATTTCAAAACAATAACAAAAGAGAGACCTAGCACCCCCAACGCCAAACCATAAAGTCTCCAGTTTTTATCTGGAACATTTTTGTGCGATGCAGTTTTTTGCTTTATCAATTTAGATTTATTCATAACCGCCTATTTATGCATCAATTCTTATCTGATATAGGCAACGGTTGAAGTTTCTTGAAGATATTTAACATTGGAAGTCGGAGTCATGTTAATCTGCGCTGACATTTCCTCAATGTAATACAAAGATTTAAGTTCTGCTTCCTTTATTTTCAGAGATTCGTTTTCCTTTTTCTGCTGAGCGATTTCCTTTTCAGCATTCCTGATTGAAATTCCTTTGGTTGCAGTTTGATTGACCGAATAAATATAAAACAAAGCAGAAAAAGCAGTGCAAGCAAGCACAACAAACACAGGACTAATAAATCCAGCGGCATGCGAGCTTTTTACTGAAGCTGTCGATGTTATTTTTCTTTTTGTATTTGGTTGCCATTGGCAAGATTGCTTTCTGACAACAATAGTTCTGTTTTGCATTTCTTCTGGTTCCCCCCAGAGAAATTAATTTTTTTATTTTTGTGTTACTTAAGCATTTTGCGGTTAAGTCTTGTCTGCTGAATTATTTTTCTTTTTGGCCCATATGCAACGACAGTGAATCGG
>AMFJ01008200.1_pt1 | contig 25625 bp, 24 predicted proteins | sample 427208 | NCBI WGS metagenome assembly AMFJ01 (sample SAMN02954298, study PRJNA114691) | groundwater metagenome | biome: aquatic; feature: subsurface aquifer; material: sediment; isolation source: subsurface aquifer sediment | place: USA: Rifle, CO | collected 2008-08 | reverse complement strand
CCGAGCAATTGGCCAGTATGGAAATGATGGCGGTTGATCCTTTATGGCGAGTAATTGCTCCACGTTTTTGGGCTGGGGTAATTTCAATGCCGATTTTAATTGCGATTTTTTGTATTACCGCGGTATTTGGTAGCTATTTAGTTGGTGTGAATTGGTTAGGAGTTGACGCAGGGCAATATTGGTCTAATATGCAGGCCGCAGTTGATTTTCGTATTGATATTATTAACGGAATTATTAAAGGACTAGTATTTGGCGTGGTTGTAACTTGGGTTGCTGTTTATCAGGGTTATTACACGGTGCCTACTGCCGCTGGAATTGGGCGCGCAACTACTAAAGCAGTAGTGTATGGTTCATTAGCGGTTTTGGGTTTAGATTTTGTTTTGACATCATTTATGTTAGGAGGGTGGTAATGTTAAGCAAACGGATAGTAGAGTTATTAGTCGGTTTATTTATGCTTGCTGGAATCCTTGCTATGTTCGCGTTAGCGTTCAAGGTGAGTGGTCTTAGTCAATACTCTAGCCGTGATTCTTTTCATGTTAGCGCAATTTTCGATAATATCGGCGATTTAAAAGTGCGCGCGCCAGTTACCATTGCTGGGGTGCGCGTCGGTGAAGTTGATAGCATTAGTATTGATGCTAATAACTTTAAAGCCGAAGTGGGGATGCGTATCGATAAACGTCAAAACAAATTACCCGCAGACACAACAGCAAAAATTTTAACCGCAGGTTTGATTGGCGCGAATTATATCGAATTAATTCCTGGTTATGGTGAATCTGATCTTAAAGAGGGCGTTGTAATAATCGATACCCAGCCGGCAATAATTTTAGAGAATTTGATCGGGCAGTTGATGTATAAGTTGGGGGATGGCGGTAAGAAATAGTTGTTGTGTAATCAAAAAAAAACAATTCTGCTCCGCAGAGCTGGGTTACGGAGAACGGTTTTCGAAGGACGTGCAATAAAAATTGGAGATCATATGAAACTTGTAAAAATCTTGGTTGTTATATTTGGTGTGTTGTTTGGGGCGTCTAGCTTTGCAGTTGCTGCAGATCCGGCACCGCTTGCTATGATTAAAAGTACTTCAAGCCAAATGTTGCGAGAACTTGATAGGCATATCGGAAACCTAAAGAACAATGATAAATTAGTTTATGATTTAGTGAATCGAGTTTTAGTACCACATTTTGATTTAATTAGCATGTCTCGAGCTGTTATTGGGCCTAATTATTGGCAACAGGCATCTAGCAACACACAGCAGCAATTTATAAAAGAGTTCACGCGCTATGTGATTCGTACCTATTCTTCCGCCTTGCAATCTTATGATGGTGAAACAATTAAATTTTATCCAATTCGTGGTGGGATTAGTAGTAAAGTGCAGATCGATAGCGATTTGTTGTTAAAAAATGGACCCCCGATTCAAATGCAGTATCGTTTATTGCAGCAAGGAAGCCAGTGGTTGATTTATGATTTTAGCGTCGACGGGGTGAGTATTATAAAAAATTATAATTCACAATTCGCAGGTACCTTGCGGCAAGGCGGTTTGGATGCTGTAGTGAAACAGTTACAAAAAAATAATGCACGTAATTTAAAATGAGCGCAATTGAAATCAATGATGTCGGTAATATTTGCATAAGTGGCGAGTTGAGCTTCGCTACTGTACCTGAGCTTAATCGACGTGGTTGCGAATTTATAAAGCAGAACGCAAGTCTGGTTTTTGATTTAGATAAAGTGACTTTGAGTGATAATACAGGGGTTGCTTTATTGGTTGCATGGGCTCGTTGTGCTAAAAGGATGAGCAAGAAAATTTCGTTTATTAATTTACCGCAACAACTTTTAGATCTTGTTAAAGCTAGTGGACTTGGGGAGATTTTGCGTGTTGAATAGCCTCTTTCCTAATTTAACATATTATCCGTGGCTTGCTGCGGGAACAAATTGAGAGCCATAAAAAAATGGAAAAACTTATAATTACTGGTGGTACGCCTTTAATAGGTGAAGTGCGTATTTCGGGTGCAAAAAACGCCGTATTACCAATTTTGATTGCAACATTGTTAATTGATGAGCCGGTTATAATTCGTAACGTTCCGCACTTACATGATGTTACTACAACTATGGAATTGCTGGGTAGTATGGGTGTGGATTTGTTAGTGCATGAAGGGTTGTCAATTGAAGTGAATTCACATTCGGTTAAGAATTTTTTTGCGCCATACGATCTGGTGAAAACTATGCGCGCATCAGTGCTAGTGTTAGGGCCTCTTTTGGGACGCTATGGCGAAGCAAAAGTTTCATTTCCTGGGGGTTGTGCTATCGGTGTTCGCCCTGTTGACCAACATTTAAAGGGGATGGAAGCGCTAGGCGCCAAAATCAATATACAAAATGGTTATATTGAAGCAAAAGTAAATGGCCGTTTAAAGGGTGCCGAAATTGTTACTGATATGGTTACTGTTACTGGAACCGAAAATATTTTAATGGCAGCAGTGCTTGCTGAAGGAACATCCGTTATTAAAAATGCTGCGCGTGAACCAGAAGTGTGCGATTTAGCCAATTTTTTAAATGCGATGGGTGCAAAAATTTCTGGAATTGGAACAGACACGCTAACGGTTGAGGGGGTTGAGCGTCTGCATGGCGGCGAATATAAAATATTGCCTGATCGTATCGAGGCTGGAACTTATTTGGTTGCTGGCGCGCTTACTCGTGGTCGGGTGAAACTAAAAGACGTTGCACCACAAACGATGACGGCAGTTCTTGATAAATTTACTGAAGCTGGAGCTGTAATTACCACGGGTTCAGATTGGATTGAGCTAGACATGCAAGAACGTCAGCCGCAAGCGGTTGATATTTGTACGGCGCCATATCCTGAATTTCCAACAGATATGCAGGCACAATTTCTTGCGATGAATTGTGTGGCGCAAGGAAAAGGTAGTATCACCGAAACAATTTTTGAAAATAGATTTATGCATGTGCAAGAGCTACAACGCCTTGGTGCGAATATTACGCTAGATGGTAATACGGCAATCACGATTGGTAGACCGATGCTTATTGGTGCTCCTGTTATGGCTACAGATTTGCGCGCTTCTGCCAGCTTGGTTTTGGCTGGTCTTATGGCGGAAGGTCAAACAGCTGTTGATCGTATTTATCATATTGATCGAGGGTACGAATGTATCGAAGAAAAACTCTCGCAACTTGGTGCAAAAATACATAGAGTACCAGCCAAACAGTAGCCTAGTCTTAACAAGTCTGCGTCCGTTTTTACTCTTTTGCGGAGTTTTCCCTGATTTTTTTGTAAACTTCTTCGCGATGAACAGAAACTTCTTTTGGCGCCTCAATGCCGATTTTTGCATGGGTGCTTTTTGTGTTTAGAAGAGTGATGGTGATTTTTTCTTTTTCATCCCCGATGATTATTGATTCACCAACGAGACGTGTTAGAACTAGCATAAATATTTTTCTCCTTAGAACAGTTTATTAAAAATCTAATTAGCCCTTTTTTCTAAATCAAACCACAAAATAAGAAATAAAATCCTACGCATGTTAGGTGTATTTTTATAAAAATGGTATATCGATTTTTATAAGTAAAATTCTTTTATAAAATTAAGGTATTAAATTTATATGATAATTTTATAAGTAAAATCATAATGATGTTTGTTTGTCTCCCTAAATCCGGTTCATGATTCGTACGCACCCTCTTAAAAATGAGCCATTATTGGCAAATTTCCTGACTTGTTTTTTTGTCGTGTCGTGTCTCAAAGATAAATCGCTTTTTGGTATTTCAGTGCTTGGTCTTATATGTGGACCGTAGGCAAAAGTGTCGCTATGGAAAAAATCAAACCGTATTTTATTGATTGTTTCACAAAAAGGTTGAGCGGGTTGCTCAAGCATTTGCCAGTGGGTTTTTTCAATGAAAAGATCTATTAATTCTTTTAAGTTGCGTATGGTTTCAATAATGCTAGTTGTTTGTTTCAATTTCGGTGTAGATTCTAGCAATGTTGGATTTTGGAGAGAGTAATAAACTGGTGAATTGTCGTTAGCGCGGAAATACTTTGGTTGCATTATTGTAGGAATGTTTTGCAAATGATAAATATCTTCGTAGATGGTTTGAATTTCTTTTATTGGTCCTGAATTTTCAGTGTTTATTGCGGGCGAGCTTGCTGGCAGTACTCCCGCGCCAATAAGAAGCAGGTGTTTTAGTGTGTCAATTACATAAGGATCAAATTTTAAATTATTGGCATTCAAGTTTCGAGCAAATACCTCCCATATAACATCTAAAACAGATTTTTTCCGTGCATATTCGCAGTGGAGCCATCCTTGTTGCCCTAAATAAAGGCGCAACTCTTGCCAAGCCGAATCATTTTTTATTTTGTCGAACCATTTATTTGATAAAACTATCAATTCACAATGCCATTTTTTTGAAAAATAAGGGCTGTTTGCTAGTTGAGTAAATACTTGCCATTGATCAAATAAACGTTTTGGTGGCGGTGCGGAAATACCAAAGACGTTTTTTAATTTTTTATGCGAGATGGTTTCACTGATTTTTGGAAGCATGTACAAAGATCGTGCGCCAGAGGTAATGGTGTAAGGAGTGGTCCAGCCAAAATGCTCCCAAATGCCGATATCGAAACCTTTGCCATGAAATGCGGCACAAAAAACCTTATTGTCAATTTCAAGACATGTTTCAACATTATTATGTGTAATTATGCCAAGTGGAATAGGGCTGTAATTTAGTTGTTCACGGATTTTTTGTGAGATTTTTGTATCGGTTATGGGAATTGAAGATTTATGTTCGTCGGGCAGATAAAATCTTGTTTTTTTTGCAATTTTGGCCCCAAATGGATAGCGTATACGAAATATAGGGTATTCTTTTCCGGGTGATATGGAATCTATTATATTACCTAATTTCTTGCAGGAATTAGCAACAGTATTCCTTGATTCTTCCCAGGTAACTTCTTCAATAAATTGATTATTTTCTTCCTTCATGAGTTCCTTGTTATAGCGTATACAACTTTTAAGTGTAGCAGGGTTTTAGAAAGTCGAGGTTTTTCTAAAAAATATTTTTTGATGTGAATTTTTTTGGCAGTAAAGCTAGAGGGCAGAATCGATCTTTTTGATATCCCAGCTTCCGGTTGAATCAAGTGCAAGAGCCTTGCATAGCCAGGAGAGGGTGGGTTTAAGCTCTATTTCAAACTGCCAGGGTGCGTTGATTATTATCAGGCCGCAGCTCGTTAATCCTGAATCCTCAATATTTTTGTTCACTGACAGTTCTATAGCTAATATGTTTTTGCATTCGATAGTTCTTAGGTTTGCATAAAAATTTTTTACTTCGAGCAGGTTTTTAATAGGGTACCAAATCATGTAAATGCCACTAGAAAATCGTTTTAAGGCTGTTTGTAGTTCTGTGACAATTTGTTCAAATTCATTTTTTTCTTCAAAAGGGGGGTCAATTAATATCAAACCACGCCCACACTTTGGCGGTAAAAAGGCTTTTAGGCCTTGATAGCCATTGGTGTGATGAACAGCAACTTGTTTGTCTCGATAAAAATATCTCTTTAATAGGAGTACATCTTCTTTATGCAGCTCTGTCAAAACCATGTGATCTTGAGTCCGCAATAGCATGCGCATAATCAGAGGCGATCCGGGATAAAAGTGTAACTTTTTAGTGTGAGAATTTACAGCCCGAACAGTGTCTTGGTAAGTTTTAATGGTCGAAGGGCAGTCATGAAGATTGTAAATACGTGCCACACCATTTTCATATTCACGAGTTTTTTGTGTGCTTTCAGCTGTTAGATCGTATTTGCCAATACCAGCATGTGTATCTAAATAAAGTAAGGGAGAGTTTTTTTTGAACAAAGATCCAGCCAACATAATTAAAACACAGTGTTTAAAGACATCAGCAAAGTTACCGGTATGATAAATGTGTCGGTAGTTCATGTTTATGCCCTTCGCTAATTGATTGATGCGCTTCCCATTTACGTAAAAAGTAAGTTCCTGGCGCTCGCAGTGCGTGTAGTGCCTAAATTCAATTATCGAAGAGTATAAACTCCACAAAAAAATACCCCAAAGCCGTTTTTTGTGGATGTGTTAAGTTATTCCTCAAGCACCAAGAAAATATTGCCGCTTAGCCCGCGTTTTACCTCAAGCAATAATTGCTTATTATTTTTATTTGCAATTGTTTGCAACTCATTGATTGTGGTTACTGGTTGATTAGTGGCAGTAAGAATAATGTCACCCGGGATGAGGCCGCAACTGTGAGCAACGCTTCCATCAGCAACGTATAACACTTCTACCCCTTTTATTTGTTTGTTATCTATCAATAAGTTAAAGCTTTTTAGCCCTAAACCAGATAGTAAGGTTGTTGGTGCTTCCTGCGCGACTTTTTTCAAATTATCAGGGTCGGCTATTATGGGTTGCAGGGTAATTAATTTATTGCCACGGCGTACTTGTAAGTCTACTTTGGAGCCAATGCTTAATAAACTCGCTACATTTCTAATTTGTGTGGAAGAGTGAACTGGTTTGTCCATGATTTTTATAATCACGTCTTTGCTTTTTAATCCTGCGGTGGCGGCAGGAGAGCCTTCTATTACTTCTGAAATTAGTGCTCCTTCTCCAGGGTGTTGTAAGTTCATGGCTTCAGCTAGAGCTGGAGTGATATTTTGTACCATGACGCCCATAACCCCGCGCCTTACTCTTCCATATTTAATTAGTTGCTCGGTTATACTTTTAACCATGTTGCTTGGTATGGCAAGACCAATTCCGATATTAACTGGAACTGGCGCAATAATTGCAGTATTGATGCCAATAAGTTCACCGCTCATATTTACTAACGCACCACCAGAGCTACCTGGATTGATTGACGCGTCGGTTTGAATAAAGTTTTCAAAACCTTCAACCCCAAGCTCGCTGCGCTCAAGCCCACTAATTACGCCAGATGTAACCGTTTGTTGTAAACCAAAAGGGTTGCCAATTGCACATACGAAATCACCGACTTTTAATTTATCAGAGTCACCAAAATTTGCGTTTTTAAGACGGTTTGCTTTTATTTGTATTACAGCAATGTCAGAAGGGGCGTCATAGCCAATAACTTTAGCTCTAATGCTGCGGCCATTGCTAAGTGTGACAGTAATAGCTTGAGCATCTTTTATGACATGAGCATTAGTTACAATGTAACCATGTTCTGCGTCGATAATAACTCCTGATCCAAGGTCTTCAAATCTTGGATTAAATCTGGAGTTATTTTGAATTCGTTGTTTACCTTGTGCTTGCAAATTAGCTGCTGGTATTTCGCCGCGGACTGAAATATTGACTACAGTCTCCATAACTTTTTGCAACATTGGAGCAAGGCTAGGGTGGGCTTCAGCGATAATTCCGGCTACAGGTCTGCCAGCATGGCAGGTGATGGTTAAAAATATAGCCAAAATCACAAATAAGGCGTGTTTTAGATGTTTCATGTGATCGTCCTTTTTGATTGTACATTCAATGTAGTTACAATAAGGATGCACCTATTTGTTTGATTTGTAAATAGTTGTTGCGGGGCCGCCTCGTTAAAATTTATTGTCAAAACTTATGGATTTTTTGCTTTTGGAACGGCCGCTTTCACATTGCTGTCGACTGCTGATTCTCCATCTGAAATATCGGTAGTGGATCGCATGTAAAAGCCGGCCGTTCCAACGCCAAATCCATAAGCTTTGACCCATCTAAAGCAACTCTGCTATTAGCACGGCCAAAGTATCCGGTTACTTTGGGAGGACAAAATCATCACGACTAAAGAGAACCTAAAGTCTCAAAGAAACCTCTCCAACAGCAAATGGTTGGATTTTATTACTGCGATCTTTAAGCAAAAAATATCCCTGGTCATTAATGCCGCAACCAATGCCAGATATTTTTTGTTGCTGTGGTGTAATAATTGTGACTTTTTTCCCATAAGTGATATCTAGTTCATGCCACTTTTTGAGAAATGGCTTCAACCCGTTGTTTTGAAATGTAATTATTGTGGTTAATAGATTGTCTAATAATAAGCCGGTCAATTTATTTTTTTGTGGCGAAGCATCGATGATTTGCGCAACATTACACCAAGGTTGCTCAATTGTTTGAGCTGGTTTTTTTGGCATATTGACGTTTAAACCCACGCCAATTATGGCTTGATAAGCGTGATGAGCCTCTCCAGAAAGCTCAATCAAAATTCCCGCAAGTTTACGTTTTTGCCAAAGCACATCATTGGGCCATTTCAAAGCGATATTTTTTTTAACACCGTAGGCCTTCAAAGCTTCAGCAATGGCAATGGCAACAGCGATGCTCAAGCCACCTAATTCACCGGGTTCTTTTGTAAAGACCCAGCGCAATGATAAATAGATATTGCTGGCATATGGAGAAAACCACTGTCGCCCCAAGCGCCCCTTGCCAGCAGATTGGCTTTCAGCAAGGCAGATGTTGGTGTTTTTGCATTCTGCTAGATAGGTGTTGGTTGATGTGGTTTCATCAAGAATCACCAAGTTATCAATAAAGTTTTTGTGTTTTTTGCTGGTGTATTGAGCAATTATTTTTTTATCGAAGAATTCTAAGCCGCCAGGTATGCGATAGCCTTTATTGGTTCTTGCTTCGATCTCGATTCCATGTTTTTTTGCTTGTTTGATGAGTTTGCAAATTGCGCTGCGGGTTAATCCCAGTTCATTTCCCAAATCTGAACCAGAGTGAAAAGCGCCATCGCTTAATAGACGTAAAAGAGTTTTGATGTTGTTGTTCATATAGCAAATTCCCGTGGCTTGCAGCAGAAGCGAAGCGATGAGGGTGATATGAACAGTTAAATATATTTCTTTGATGAAGTCAAACGCGTATGGAATCGGTACTCAGAAAAAATTTGCGGCTTTGGATAAACTTGGTTAGAATTCGCGTTGCCTCTTGTTGGTCCTCTTGCAACGATATTTTGCCAACCCCGCCAGGTCCGGAAGGAAGCAACGGTAACAAAAGATTCGGGTGCGAAGTAAACTAACGAGGGGCTATCTATGACTGATAATCGTAATACTAGTTAAACTTTCTCTTCAACACTCACAAACGTACGGTCTTTAAATCCACGTGGCGTGAATTTAATGCAGCCGTCTATAAGAGCAAATAAAGTGTGATCTTTACCAATGCCTACATTGCGACCAGGATGAAACTGAGTGCCGCGTTGACGAACTAAGATATTACCGGCACGAACGGCCTGGCCACCAAAAAGTTTGACGCCCAAGCGCTTTGATTGCGAATCACGACCGTTTCTTGTGCTACCACCAGCTTTTTTATGTGCCATATATTACCTTTAAAATCTTTAATTTTTAATTGTTTTAACTTTTACTTCGGTGAAGTCTTGTCTATGCCCTTGGTGTCTCATGTAGTGTTTTCTGCGGCGGAATTTAATAATATGGATTTTTTCGCCACGACCTTGTTCAGCTACTTCGCCAATAATTTTTACGCCTTTTAAATATGGCGTGCCAATATCAACGTTTTCACCATCAACCAACATTAGCACTTGGTCAAATTCTACTTGTGTGCCAACTTCAGCTTTAAGCTTCTCTATTTTTAAAGCTTCGCCTTCTGTGACTTTATACTGTTTTCCGCCAGTAGCAATAATCGCGTACATTTCGTTGCCTCATCTGTTTAACCAAGATTGGAGGGGCATTCTACGAAAAAATCAAGTTCGATGCAAGTGATCATTTTAAATAAAAAATCAATATATTGCATCAAAAGGCCTCTTATTTTACGGCCTATTAGCTGGGTCAGCAGGTGCCTCAGTATGGGCCTGCTGCCATGCCGGTCTGGCGGTAGCACCATCATGACGATGTTGGATATCTTCTCGCAAGGCGGTAGCAGCATCAGGATGCTCTTGTACGAATTGGTTATCTTCCAAGATAATACCAAAGCAGAGATCATCAGCGTTATGGTGATTGATAACAGCTTTTAAAACATCCAAATCTTTGGCAGAATATCCGATGCTTGATAAAGGGTCAGTAGTTAGGTTGTGTCCTCTATCTAGTGCCTTAACTATCAAAGGGGCATCAGCGAGAGGGTTGTTTATAACAGCCTGAATGCAATATGATGGGGCAGCAGTAAATATAGGATGGTCTACTACGGCATGTAAAACATCCAAATTGGTATTAGGATTTCGCGCCAGTTCTGCTAAAATTCTAATGGCTATGTCAGAGTGTGCAGGGTCTCTTAGTAAATCGATCCCAGCTATATCTCTTAACAATGCCGCATCAGCATTAGCGCGCATTGCAATTTGCCTTATGTGCTCTGGAGTACTGTTGCTATTATTTAAGATGGCGCGTAAACCAGCCAAATCGGTATGGGGATTTTTTGCTGCGTCCATTAAAACATCCAGATTAGTGTTAGGTAACATGGTTTCACTCCTTATGATTTATTTGAATTGTCGTATTATACATATAAGGGGGGGGGAAGCAAATAACTCAATTTTTTATTACCCGCGCATTTTTATTTTAACATCTTGAATCTTAATTGTTTTTGCTTCGTACGCAATGGTGTAATTACCGACCTGAGTTTATTTCTCGTTTCCCTTGAGCAAATTTTAACCAATGTTATAATCCGTCGCCTGTATTTTAACTCTAGTATAAACCCCTAAAGACTTAATCCTTAAACTAACACAGAGAATTGTTTTATGACACATGTAACACGGCAAATATTACCATTGAGCAAATGTGTACGCGAATCGTTAGAAGACTATTTCGATCGTCTTGATGGCCACAAAGCCACTAACCTGTATACGATGGTACTTGAAGAAATCGAAGAGCCTCTTTTTAAGGCAGTAATGAAGCATGTGAAAAGCAATCAGAGCAATGCTGCGACTATTCTCGGTTTAAGCAGGGGCACGTTGCGCAAAAAACTCAAACAGTATAAATTAGAATAAAATCATGAACTTGAGTGGAAATTTATTTTCGCCAACACTAAATGTCATAGAAACTAACGAAATGGTACCGTCGCCTGTGCCAAGCGGTTTTTATCGATCACGTATTTACACATCTAACGTAAGCATTAACCCTTTGATTGTCGCATGTGATCCCATTTTAACTTTATCAGCAGCTTTAAAAACCATAGAGTATCCTTCTGACCGTAATAAATTTTTGGAGGATTTGGCGCATGAGATTCGCGCTTTTGAGCATCGTGCAAAAATAGCGAATTATCCAGATAATGTAATCGCAGATGCACGCTATGCGTTGTGTTGTTTGCTAGATGAAACTATCGCCCTTACTTCAGAATGGGGGAAAGATAATGGCTGGCTTCAAGGCAATCTTCTAAATGTTTTTTATAATGAAAGTTATGGTGGCGAGCACTTTTTTGCAATTGTTGATCGCGCTTTAGAAGACATGCCAGCCAATTTGCATTTAATTGAGTTGCTTTATCTTTGTCTTAGTTTTGGTTTTGCAGGAAAATATTATAATACCGAGTATGGTGACAGAGAGTTAGCTTTTGTTACCAATAAGCTTTACCAAATTATTAATCAGTACCGCCATATAAATCGACGAGACTTATTTCTGTGTAAATCAAAGCCGTGGTTACAGCAGCACAAAAACCATGACCCAAGCTTTACTCCTCAGGCAAAAGGCACCAAATTGTTTGGGGTTTCAATTGTTGTTGCATTAGGCATAAGCGCTTTAATTTATTTTGGTGTTTACTTAAAGTTGCATGCTATTAGTAAGCCGCTTTATCCGCTGATTGAGCAGGGTATTTATAGCAAATATCAGGGTGGAAATTGAACATGAAGTGGCGAGCTAACACTGCGCAGAAAAAAGAACTTGAGCAAGCAAAGCAAGAGTTGAAAATTCTTGAGGATGATATTGCGGCCGCACACGATTTTTTGCGCAAAAATCGCCAGGGCTATTTTGGAGGTAAAAAGGAAATTCCATTGTATTTACTTTTGGGCCCATCCCGTTTTGGGAAGACCACTATTTTGGCTCAGGCAGGTTTGAATCTTAAGGGCTTCAACAATCAAAAGTTGAATGTTGTTACGCCAACGAAGTATTGCTCCTTTTGGTTTTCACAAAACGCTTTATATATCGACACCGCCGGGACTTATACCAAGCCAGAAATTGTTCAGCCGCGTAACGACTTGATTTGGCGGGGGTTTATTAAGTTGCTGCAGAAGTATTTTGGTAAGAATGCTATAGCTGGGGTGTTAATTATTCTTGATTTACCAGCGATTGCGCAAGATATCAACCTTCTAAAAAGCACCTTATTTTGCATTCGTGAGCGTGTTTATGAACTAAATTCATTTGTCAAAGATCTACCACTTCATATTATTTTTACTAAATGTGATCGCATTTTGGGGTTTTCTGAGTTTTTTTCTTTACTTGATTTAGAAGAACGTTTGCGATCGTTTGGTATTGCTTTTGCCGATAACGGAGAGAAAAATAATCCGCTGCCAACTTTTGAAGTTAAGTTTAATGAATTGCTAAAAAACCTAAATGAGCGGGTAATTGAACGTTTACAGAAAGCCGCTTCTTTAGAAGAGCGCTTAGCGATTAAGGCCTTTCCATCGCAATTTGGCAGTTTGAATCAAGTGTTTATCGAGGTGCTGGATAAAATTCCTAGCGGTCAGAGGATATCCTTATCGGGGGTTTATTTTACCAGTAGTATTCAGAGCGGAGGGGCGATCGATGTTTTTAAAATTCCGCTGCTTCAGGCTTTTAATGTCAAAGAAAAACAAAGCTATAAGTTGGAGGCTGGTAATAATCATCGTTATTTTATTGAAGATATTTTTAAGAAGATAATTATTGTACCAAAACAACGAAAGCAGCCGAGCTTGCCATGGCCGAGGTTTCAATATAATTTTACGTACGCCTTGCTAATTGCTGGATTAATTGTTGGCGCAAGCTGCATTATTGGCTATCAAAGCTATTTTAAAAATAATATGGCAATTAAAGAGGTGGGGAAGTTTCTACAAAAACAACCAATAAACGCCGATATTGATAACCTATACATGACTATCGCCGAGCTTGAACCAATTTCTCGGTCCTGGTGGTTAAGACTTGGCATAAATGAAACCAGGCCGCTATTGCGTCAGTTGCATCGAGTATATCAAGTTTTGTTTCTCCAATCGCTGGTATTGCAATTACAAGGCAATATAAGCTCTATGCTTAATTTACCCGAACTAAATACTGAGCCAAGAAAGCTTTATGATGCTTTGCAGGTATACCTAATGCTTGGCGACCCCAATAAATTGGATCAAGCATATATTAAAAATTGGTTTAATAATTATTGGTTAGATGTGCATAAGGATGATAGAACCCAGCGAATAAAACTACAGCAGCAATTAGCAATAGCGCTACAACATCCATTTAAAATCGAATTGAACCAACAGGTTGTTGATGTTGCGCGTAAAAATTTAAGCAACTTTCTTTTGGTGTCGTTGCTGTATGTGCTTTTAGAAAACACCTACAGCAATCAAGATTTGGAGATTGATTCGGTTAAGCCTATTTCTAAAATGTACACGCGCGAGTATTTTGCCAAAGTTTATAATAAGCAAATCCCAGTAGTTGTGAACGGGTTGCAAAAACAAGATTGGGTTCTGGGTAAGAGTTTAAAGTCGCAACTAAAAGAAAATTCTGTTGATGAAGTGATTAAAAATATTAGGGGGCTTTATCTTGATAAATATATAGCCGCATGGGAAACAACCATTAATTATGTTCCAAAAATAAATCATGAGGATTTAGGTGGTGCAGCTAAAGATTTGAAATTTCTTTCTTCGAAGGATTCTCCAATTATTGAACTGCTGCAACAAATTAAAACTAATGCTAATATCGATAATGCTCCGGCAGCATTTACTAAAAAGCTCGAGACTAAATTACAAGGTTTGAATGCGATTAACGAAGATGATTTGCGGCAAAAAATTGCCGATTTGGCGCGTTATTTTGCATCTATTGCTCAAAGCCAAGATTCTGACAAGGCGGCTTTCGATTCTATAATTAGTTTCCTGCAAGGAGAAGGCTCAGGGCCATTAGTGGCTTTAAAAAACTTTTCCAACAAACAACCGGTTATACTACAAACGTGGTTGCAATCAATTGTAAGCAGCAGTCAAGCTGCTTTACTTTGCTCAGCCCAATTGCATATTAACAAAGTTTGGGGTGTTACAGTTGTGCCACAATACCAAAAAATGTTGGTTAATAAATATCCTATATTTAAAGACAGCAAAGACGATATAAGCTTGGGCGACTTTAATAAATTTTTTGGTCCGCATGGGCTGATAGATGGGTTTTTTAATAAATATATTAAGCCATTTGTTAATGCTGATAAAACTAATTGGACTTGGAAAGATATTGAAGGGAAAAAAATTAATTTTTCTCAAAATTCATTGGAAGTTTTTCTTCGCGCCGCGCTAATCCAGAAAATGTTTTACTCTAATAAAACATCAGAGGCAAAAACAGAGTTTACGCTAACACCCTTGGATATGACGCCTAATACTCAAGGGTTTACTCTCCATCTTGATGGTAAAAAAACCATATTTACTAACGAAGACAAGAAAAGCCAGCATTTTGTTTGGCCCGGGTCCCGGCCTGAATTGGTTACCATTTCTTTTGTTAATTATCAGGGAAAATATTTTAGTGCGTCGCAGTTTGGGGCATGGGCATGGTTTCGAATGATTGATAAATCTAATTTAGTACCAAGCGGCAATACCAGATATTTTATGCTAACTTTTGACCTTAACGGCAATGCTGCTAGATATGAGTTGTCTAACTCCGAGCCGATAAATCCATTTATTCCAGACATAATCAATAAGTTCCGCTGTCCGGATGAATTGAATTAATGGTAATCAGGGTCAACTACCCAGGGTCACCTCATTAAAAATGCAACTCTCCCATTGATATCAATAAAGTGGGTTTTTATTAAGTCAAATTGCTTGTGAGTTTAAGCTTGATTGAGGAATTTCGATTGTTTTAGCCACTGCGGATGGTCGTAAAACGAGAAGATTAAAGTTCCGTCTTTGATGGTGTTGATGATTGGTTTGGCCAGGGGCTTTTCTACCGCTGGACATCCCCAGCTACGCCCAATTCTGCCAGCGACAGCTGCGAATTTCTCGTTAACGTAAGGGGCGCCGTGCAATACGATAGTGCGCACTTTGGCTTGATCATTAAAGCCTTCTTCGAGACCTTGCAGGTGTAAGCTATACCCATCTCGACCAAAATAAGTGTCTTCGGTTAAGAACAATCCAACGCTTGTTTGTAAGCTTCCAATACGGTTAGAAACGCTTGTTGTATAATTTTCACCGCTATATTTTCCATGGGCTACTAGTGAGGTGTGTAGAATTTGTCTTCTTTCAAGATCAACCACCCATAAGCGTTTTTGTGTGGAGGCCAGGGTGTAGTCGATTACAGTTAAAATAGGTCTTTTAATGTTAACGCCTGTTTGTTTGGCGCGGTAAAATGCTTCGATAGCAAGTCTGATGACTTTTGGTTTTAAGTTGTGATTTGTTTTAGAAGAAATATCTTTTGCGATGGTATCGACAGTTGGTTCTTTGGCGGCCAACGCGCCATTTGAAAAAACAAAGAACAGGATTATTGTGCTGATTGTTTTTTTCATTTTAATTAGTCCTCTAAATTAACTTCATTATTGCTTATAATTATAGCAGCTAAACATTAAGGAAGTATTAAGTAAATTTATTGTTTAAATTCAACCTCTTGCGGTGAATTTTGAGCCAATTAAAGAAGGTATTCCAAGTTGATTTTTGGTGATTTGCGCAACTGCGCTCCAGTCAATGTAAGCCGGACGCAGGTGAATTGCCTCGTAAATTGCAGATTGAGCATTTATTTCGTTTAAAGGGGATTCTGGTTGTTCTGCATAACTATCAATTGGGGCGTGAGACTCTAAATAAAGTTTATTACCGCGCCAGCCAGCTTTATTAGGGTAATGAATAATATGAACTGGGGTACCAACTTGAGCTTCTTGATACAGCATTTCAATTGGTTCACGCATAAGACGCATACAGCCAGAGCTAATAAATGTACCAACACTGTGTGGCGCATTGGTGCCATGAATTAGATAACCACTTTTACTTAAATAAAGGGCATAACTGCCAAGCGGGTTTTTAGGTCCTGGAGGCACGTTTTCTGGTAGTAATTCTCCAGTTTTTTTATATACATAATCTCGAATATCGTTCGGCACATGCCACACAGGGTCCGCTTCTTTACGCACAACAGTTGCAGATGCAAGGGGAGTACGCCAATCAACACGCCCGAGACCTACAGGAAATGTATGGATATATTCACCATCAGGAGTGAAATAATAAAGCCGTAATTCTGCAGCATTGATTACTATGCCGCGACGAAACTTAGGGAGGATGAATTGTTTAGGAATGATAACTTTTTGTCCAACTCTTAAGCGATAAAAATTTATATTTGGATTGGCCTCAAGAAGTTCGTCGTAACTGACCTCATGGCTTTCGCGAATTGTGGTTAAGCTATTGCCTCTTTGTACGGTAATAGTGTAGTTCTGGCCAACGATATCATCACCTGGTGGTGGCATGCGATATTCGCCAGCAAACACTGTTGAGACAAAGAGACCTATTATTAAGATATAAAGTAAGCGCATTCCTTTTTTCATAATTTTTAGTTGCGTCTGCCGCCAAAAAAACTCAAAACATTTAATAAGCTAATGAATAGGTTAAATAGTGACACGTAAAGCGAAATGGTTGCCATGATATAATTGCGTTCGCCGCCGTGAATGATTTGACTGGTTTGAAATAAAATCAAACCGGAGCTTATCAAAATAAACGCACAGGATACTAATACTTGCAACAGAGGCATGGTAAAAAATATGCTAGCAATCGATGCAAGGAATGCAACAGTTATAGCCACAAACAGGAAACCGGCCATGTAACTAAAATCTTTTCTGGTGATTAAAGTGTAGAGCGAAAGGGCTAAGAAAATGGCTCCGGTTCCGCCTAAGGCTGTTAAAATTAAAGCACCGCCGTTGGTGAAAGAATGAAGATAGATGCTTAATAATGGGGCAAGCGCATAACCCATGAATCCGGTAAAAGCAAAAACGGCAGATAAGCCCCATTTGCTATTGCGTAAAGATTGTGCCAGGAACATCAACCCAAACATGCCAATGAGGGTGAGCGCTGGGCTTGGCATAGGAAGCAATCCAGCCATGGTTATAAAGGCGATTGTGGCGCTAAATAGTAATGTTAGGCTTAATAAAAAATAGGTTTTGCGTAATACCTGATTGCTTGTCAAGGTGGCTTCTTTTTTGTTTACAACAACATAACCGGTGTTTTCGAATTGCATTTTCTTACCTCATTAATAAGTTGACTAATAACGCATTATTATAATAGCATAAATTTTCAGGGCATGGCAAAAAACTGAAAATTGGGATTAAGTCCTTACAATCGACAATGTATCATGGTTGTCGATTGTAAGAACTTGATGCCATATCCATATCCTGGAGAGGTGGCTGAGCGGCCGAAAGCGGCGGTCTTGAAAACCGTTGAGGGTATCGCCCTCCGTGAGTTCGAATCTCACCCTCTCCGCCAGTTTTACAGTAATCCATTTCGCAAGGGGTTTATGCCAAATAATTCCGCTTGGTTATATTCAATCAAACAAATCCGTGAGCTAGAAACGATCACCATCAAAAATCACGGCATCAGCGTGGACGTGCTAATGCAGCGTGCTGGTTTGGCAACCTTTCGTGAATTAAAAAAACATTGGCCCAAAGCAAAAAATATCACTGTTGTTTGCGGCAAAGGAAATAATGCGGGCGATGGTTATGTGGTAGCGTGTCTTGCCAAAAAGGCCAAATTGAATGTGCAAATTTTACAATTGGTTCCTTCCAAAGACTTGACTGGCGCGGCGCAAAAAGCGGCCGGCAAAGCGCAAAAATTAAAAATCAAAACTTCGATGTTCACCGCTGAAAAACTGGAAAAAAGCGATGTGATTGTTGATGCATTACTTGGAACTGGTTTGGTTGGTGAAGTGAAAGCACAGTTCCGAGTCGCGATCGAAGCCATTAATGCAAGTGAAATCTCAGTAATAGCTGTTGACTTGCCTTCGGGTATTGACGCAGATACCGGGAATGTTTTAGGAGCAGCTATTCGGGCTGACTTAACTATTACTTTTATTGGCCACAAAGTTGGTTTATTTACTGGCCAAGCACGTGATTATAGCGGTCAAATTATTTGTGATGATTTGCAATTGCCAGAAAAAGTGTTTGCGCAGGCAAAGCCTTGCACGCAACTATTGGATTTAATTAAAGAAGTAAAGTCATTGCCACCGCGCGCCTGTAACGCACACAAGGGGAACTTTGGTCATGTGCTGGTAGTTGGTGGTGACTATGGCATGGGCGGCGCAGTGCGTATGGCGGCAGAAGCAGCGGCTAGAGTTGGAGCAGGTTTGGTTAGCGTGGCGACGAGACCTGAGCACGTTGCAATGATCAATGTTGCCAGGCCGGAAATTATGGCGCATGGCATAAGCGAGATAGAGCAGCTCCAGCCTTTATTGCAAAAAGCTAGCGTAATAGTGCTTGGTCCAGGATTGGGCGCGTCAAGTTGGAGTAAGATGCTGTTTGATGAGGTACTAGCAATAAAAAAACCGTTGGTTGTTGACGCCGATGCGCTGAATATTTTAGCTTTAAATCATCAAGTGCGGGATAATTGGATTTTAACGCCTCATCCGGGCGAGGCGGCAAAGCTATTGCATACAACTAGCCAAGCTATCCAATCGAATCGTTTGGTTGCGGTGCAGAAGTTGTTAAATAAGTTTGGTGGCGTTGGCGTTTTAAAAGGCGCTGGGACTTTAATTGCCGCATCGGGGGAAACAGTGCGGCTGTGCGATGCTGGCAATCCGGGAATGGCAAGTGGTGGTATGGGTGATATTTTAAGTGGTATTATCGGTGGTTTATTGGCGCAAGGGCTAAGTTTATTTGATGCGGCGAATTTGGGAGTGGTGGTTCATGCGACTGCCGGGGATGTGATAGCAGCAGAGCAGGGTGAAAGAGGGATGCTGGCGCTTGATTTATTGCCAGTTGTGAGAGAGATTTTGGTTGTCAATTTGTAAAGTGCGTTCAAGGTTGAGAATTTAGGATAAGCCGACTTTTGCAGCATATTAATTGTGAGGATTTTGTTTTGCCAAAGTAACCTTAATACCTCTGCTATCTCCCCTTTGCTTTGCTGTATACTGCTAATTTTATTACCGTATACTTTGGTGGTGGATCGCTACGCAAAGGGGAGATAGCAGAAGTATCAGGTTGCTTTGGCCGTGCTGGTGGCAGCATTGCTACAATAAAATTTAGAGTTTAGATAGGTCAAAACTTAGGATTTGGCGTTGGAACGGCTGCTTTTACATGCGATCCACTACTGATGCTTCAGATGGAGAATTAGTAGTATACAGCAATGTAAAAGAGGCCGTTCCAAAAGCAAAAAATCGTAAGTTTTGACAAAGTAGTTGTTTATTCTTATGCAAATCACAATAAAAACCTCTATCGCAATGCAAAAGTTGGGCGCAGCTATTGCAGCCGTGTGTGAGCCAGGCTGTGTAATTTATTTGCATGGAGAGCTTGGGGCTGGTAAAACCACATTAGTTCGTGGCTTTTTACGAAAATTTAGACATCAGGGGCACGTTCGTAGCCCGACCTTTACCTTGCTTGAGCCATATCAGTTTGATGCTGTGTCAGTCTATCATTTTGATTTATATCGCTTGATCAATCCCGAAGAGTTTATGTATATTGGCGGCAGAGATTATTTTACCGCGCAAAGCGTCTGTTTGATAGAATGGCCGGAGCGAGGGAAGGGATTTTTGCCGGCGGCGGATTTGATTTGTAACTTTGATTTTGGTGCAAAGGGGAAGGGAAGAGCGATGCGGTTGGTTGCCGGGTCTGATAAGGGTAAAAATATTATTAATAAATTGAATAATAACAATGTCCAGGCTTAAAACGCTGCTATTTTTTTTATTTACCATGTGCCTCATGCAGGGCGCGTTAGCTTCTTCTGTTCGCATTACCGATTTTCGTTTTTCTGAAGATGCGCAGAAAATCCGGTTGGTATTCGATGCCAATGGTCCGGTTAATTATTCTATTCAAGAATCCCCGCGCAAAATAGTTATTAATATCAAAAATGCCAAACTTATTGGGTTGCTTAATAAAACCTGGTTGTATAAAACACCGATAAGCACCGCGCAAGGTGAGCAGTTGGGTAAAAATCTGCGTCTGACCTTGAGTTTAAAAAAACCGGCAAAACCACAGCACTTTGTTTTACAAAAGCCTTATCGATTAGTGCTTGATTTTCCTAATACTAAAGCTAAAGCCGCTCTAGATGTTATAGCACAGCCACAAACCCCAAACACAAATGCGCCGACAAATCAGCCAGAGCCAACCCCGATTTCAGAGGTGGCTCCAGATGAGGTTACAGATTATGTGCCCCCAGATATTTCTGAAGGCAAAGTGCGGGATGTGGTAGTTGTCATCGACCCTGGCCATGGCGGTAAAGATCCCGGCGCGATTGGGTATAACGGTACGCGGGAAAAAGATGTTGCTTTAGCTGTTGCCAAGCGATTGCAAAATACAATAAATGAAGCTAAGGGATTTCGTGCCGTACTTACTAGAAATGGTGATTATTTCATAACGTTACGTGAGCGTTTAGGTATTGCGCATAAATATAAAGCCGATATGTTTGTTGCCGTGCATGCTGATGCCTTCAAGCATACTGCGACTTCGCATGGCGTTTCAATTTTTGCTTTATCACAACGAGGGGCAACCAGTGAAGCGGCGCGTTGGTTGGCAGAAAAAGAAAATGAATCGGAGTTGGGGCAGACCATTTCTGATAAAAATGAAATGTTACGTTCAGTTTTGATTGACTTGGCACAAGCAGCAACTATTAGTTCGAGTTTGGAAATTGGCGAATCGATGTTGCGGAAATTAACTCGTATCGCCCGCCTTCATTCGCGTCGAGTTGAGCAAGCAGGGTTTGTGGTGTTGAAGTCGCCTGATATCCCATCATTATTGGTTGAAACTGGTTTTATTTCTGAGCCAGACGAAGAAAAAAAGCTGCGTGATTCTGATTATCAACAAGAAATCGCCACTTGTTTGGCAACCGGAGTTACGTCTTATTTTATGCGTCGACCACCGCAAGGAACATATTTGGCAAAAATAAAACGTAAAAATAATTTGCAAGCGTGGGACTGATGAATATTAAAATTTTAGATTCTCATTTGGTTAACCAAATCGCTGCCGGTGAGGTTATTGAGCGCCCAAGTTCTGTGGTGAAAGAACTGCTTGAAAACAGCCTTGATGCAGGGGCAACAGAAGTTGTTATTGAAATTGAAAGTGGCGGCAGTAAATTAATTCGCATCCGCGATGATGGGTGTGGTATTGATAAAGATGATTTGAGATTGGCCTTAAGTCGGCATGCCACCAGCAAAATTCAGGTGTTGGATGATTTGGAGCATATCGAGAGCCTAGGATTTCGCGGTGAAGCATTGGCAAGCATTTGTTCTGTCTCTCGTTTTAAACTGGTTTCCCGCACTGTTGATGTGGCATCCGGTTGGCAAATCACTGCCGAAGGCAATTCTCAAGCGGCAGAATTGCAGCCGTGTTCGCATCCTGTTGGAACTACAGTTGAAATTCTTGATCTCTTTTTTAATGTACCTGCGCGCCGCAAGTTTTTGCGCACCCAACAAACCGAATTAAATCACATTTCGGAGATAGTCAATCGCCTCGCGCTTAGTCGTTTTGACGTCGGTTTTTTATTGAAACATAATGAAAAAATAATTTTACAATTGCCACCCGCAACCACACCAAAAGAAAAGACGGCTCGGGTTGGAAAAATAGTTGGGAAAGAATTTATTCAAAATGCGTTGGCGATAGATGCTGGCTTGAGTGGTTTACATCTAGCTGGTTGGATATCGAAACCCACATACACTCGTAGCCAGGCAGATTTGCAGTACTTTTATATTAATAGAAGAGTGGTGAGGGATAAAACCCTATCACATGCCATACGCCAAGCTTATCAGGATGTGATTTACCAGCAGCGTTACCCGGCGGTTGTGTTATATTTAAGCGTTGATCCAGAGTTAGTTGATGTTAACGTTCATCCAACGAAGGCTGAAGTACGGTTTCGTGAAGGCAGGTTAGTGCATGATTTTATTGCAAAAAGCTTGCAAGAGGCATTGGCTGTGGGCAAATGCAGCGTTAGCCAAGAGGTTAGTTCAGTTGCTCCTAAAGCGCATGCTCCGGTTCAAGCTCCCGCTTCCGCAAAGAGGGAATTTGCTTTTGCAGCAAAACAACAGTCATTGCCATTGGTTGCCGCTGAAGAAAGCGCTGTCTACGAAACCCTCACATCGTTTGCTCAAAAAAATATTTCGCTAGTTAAAGAAACGCCAACCGAGAAAGCAGTTGAGTCACCTTTGGGATTTGCCTTGGCGCAATTGCATAATATTTATATTTTAGCGCAAAATGCCGACGGGCTAATTTTGGTGGACGCACATGCGGCGCATGAAAGAATCAATTACGAAAAATTAAAAGCTGCTTACGATACCGCGGGGATTGCCTCGCAAATCATGTTGTTACCGTTAACCGTCAGTTTGAATCAAACTGAAATTAATTGTATCGAGTCTAACCTGGAAATCTTGCGAAAACTGGGTTTTGACGTGACCCGATCTGGCCCAGAGAAGGTTTTGATTCGCGCAGTTCCGGTTTTATTGCAAGATGCTGATGTTGAACAATTAATCCGCGATATTGTGGCCGATTTATTAACCCACGAAAGTTTTGATAGCATTGTTAAAAGCATTAGCAAAATTTTATCTACTATGGCGTGTCACAGTAGCGTGCGGGCTGGACGCAAATTAAATATTAATGAAATGAATGCGTTATTGCGTGAGCTTGAGCATACCCCGCGTGGCGATCAGTGCGGCCATGGGCGCCCCACCTGGGTGAGGCTCACCATGGCAGATTTAGATAAGTTGTTTTTACGTGGGCGATAGAAAGATGTTTATCGATAGTGGGAGTGACCCGCAACAATTCTTAAAATCTTTGCCAAATAAACCCGGTGTTTATCAAATGTATGATGCTGGGCACAAGGTTTTGTACGTCGGCAAAGCTAAAAATCTAAAAAAGCGTCTGCGCAGTTATTTTTATTCCGTTAAAGATCCCAAAACAAGCGCCTTTATGGCGCAAGTAAAAAGCATTGAAGTCATTATTACTCCTAATGAAAATGCGGCTTTGCTTCTTGAAAGCAATTTAATCAAAACGCTAAAACCGCATTACAATATTTTATTCAAAGACGATAAATCTTTCCCTTATTTATTATTGTCTAATCATGAGCTTCCGCGTCTGAGTGTCTATCGTGGAGCAATTAAAAAAAATCAGGGCAGATATTTTGGGCCGTTCCCAAGTGCTAAGGCAGTTAATTTAACTATGGATTTGTTGCAAAAAATATTCAAGTTACGAGTTTGCGGTGACAGTTTTTTCCGCAATCGCATTCGTCCTTGCATGCTTTATCAAATTAAATTGTGCAGTGCGCCGTGCGTTGGTTGTGTTGATAAAGAAGGGTATGCGGCACAAGTCAAATTTGTTGAGCAGTTTTTGGGTAACAAAAGTGATTATGTGGTGCAAAAACTTACCGATCTAATGGACACCGCGGCTGCTAATTTGAACTATGAGCAGGCGGCTAATTATCGCGACCAAATAACCAGCATCCGCAAAGTGCAGCAGGAGCAGGCGATAACGAAAGAGAGTGGCAATTTGGATGTGATCGCTCTGGCTGTTCAACAAGATGGTGCAGTTTGTGTTGATGTTTTGTTGGTACGCAATGGGTTGGTCCTTGGGAACAAGTCGTATTTTCCGGCAGTGAATAAATTTACTCCAACCCCGGAGGAAATTTTGGAGACTTTTTTGGCGCAGCATTACTTGCAAGGCGATGTTGAGGCTTTGGTTCCAGATAAGATATTGATTAATACAAAGCTACCCAATAGGTTGCAATATGCAGCTGTGTTGAGTGAAAAAGTCGGGCGCAAAGTTTTGGTGTCAGATCATACCAAAGGAGTACAAAAGCAGCTGATAGCTATCGCCGAAGCCAATGCGCAAAATGCGCTGCAGATACGCTTAACCAGCGCCATGAATTATTCGGAACGGCTTTTACAGTTTAAGAAGGCGTTACATTTGCCAATGTTGCCCAGCCGGATTGAGTGTTTTGATGTAAGCCATACTATGGGTGAAGCGCAAGTGGTGGCATGCGTTGTGTTTAATGAAAAAGGTAGCGATAAAAGCGAGTATCGTCGATTTAATGTTAAGACTGCAAGTGCGGGCGATGATTATGGCGCGCTCCGCGAGGCGTTGTTGCGTCGTTATGCGGATTCCCAAAATTTACCCGATTTGATAATGATTGATGGGGGTAAAGGACAGCTCAATGCAGCGGTGCAGGTGTTGCATCGACTGCAGATCACCAATGTTTTACTGATGGCAATTGCTAAAGGTAAAGAGCGTAAACCTGGTTTTGAGGAGATTTACGTTTGGAGAAGAAATGCCCCATTGGTTTTAGCGCCTCAAGATCCGGCGTTGCATCTTATTCAGCAGATACGTGATGAAGCGCATCGGTTTGCGATTAGTGGACATCGAAAAAAGATGGTAAAAATCCGTCGTCGGTCGGTTTTGGCTAATATTTATGGAATTGGTAAAGCAAAACAGGCGGCGCTTCTGAGGCATTTTGGGGGACTGACAGAGCTTAAAGGGGCCGGTATCGACGATTTGCTAAAAGTAAAAGGCATAAATCGTAGTTTGGCCGAACGGATTTATGAGTATTTGCATGCATCTTAGCAATGCCGTACAATCCGTGATTATGAGGTTTTAAGTGAGAAGTTGAAAATGAATTTTCCAACGTTATTAACCTATTTTCGTATCATTTTGATTCCCGCTATTATGGTTGCATTCTATTTGCCTGGGAGTTTTGGCCACTTATTGGCAGCAATTATTTTTGCTATTGCTTCGTTGACTGACTGGTTGGACGGGTATTTAGCTCGTAATTGGAACCAGACAACCAAATTCGGTGCATTTTTGGATCCTGTAGCGGATAAGTTAATTATTTCAATTGCCTTGGTTTTGATTGTTGCAGAAATGGGTAGTGCGTATATTGCAATTCCAGCTGCAGTAATTATTGGTCGAGAAATCGTTATCTCTGCATTACGTGAGTGGATGGCAGAAATTGGCAAAAAGACTAGCGTTGCGGTGAGTCGAGTTGCTAAAATCAAAACAACATTACAAATGTTTGCCGTTGGCTCGTTATTGCTTCATCATCCAGCCTATGGGGTTAAATTTTTGATTTTGGGAACTATCTTGTTGTATTTGGCGGCAGGTATGACTTTATGGTCTATGTATATGTATCTTAAAACCGCTTGGCCCGATTTGGTTAAAAATAATTAAAAACAATAAGTTATCCCGTAAAAACAAATTGATAAATTCTGATTTTGCTAGATTTTTTATAGGGATTGAAAATTACTAAATTATGTTTATAGTGTCAGTTCTTGTTTATGCTGGAATAGGTACAGGCAGAAGGACGTAATCTATAGCTTGTGTCTTACTATGCCACGCAGGCTAAAGTCTGCGGCTACCGGTACTAGTTTTTGCTGATATGAAGTTTTTACGCGGGAATAGCTCAGTTGGTAGAGCACAACCTTGCC
>AMFJ01011955.1_pt1 | contig 25678 bp, 23 predicted proteins | sample 427208 | NCBI WGS metagenome assembly AMFJ01 (sample SAMN02954298, study PRJNA114691) | groundwater metagenome | biome: aquatic; feature: subsurface aquifer; material: sediment; isolation source: subsurface aquifer sediment | place: USA: Rifle, CO | collected 2008-08 | reverse complement strand
AATTAGATTGCTTCGCTCCGATGTACATCGGAGTCTCGCAATGACGTTTCCTAACCTTCCAGTAATGAGGTGATGTAGCTCCCCACTACTGGTTATAAACTTACTGACTTACATTTTGGTTCAAAGTAACAGTAAATAGTGAAGAAACACTATCTGTTTGAACCTCATTTGGTGCACTTTCATCCAGGCAAATATTCATTGCTAAAGGGTGATTTACTCCCAAGTCTGTCAAAGGGAGATTGTCTAATACGGTTGCGCTGTTTAATTCCCAGTCATCTAAATCGAATAAACCATTACCGTTAGAATTGGGTATTTGTACTAATACATCCACTGCGTCATAGGTTAGACTCTGAATTTCCAAATAAGTAGACATGTCGGGGGTTGCAGTAGGCGCATTATCAGTTACAGTGTTAGCCACAGCAACTTCAGCGTGATTTGCAGCAACTGACCCAAGATTTTTAAGATTCAAAGTTTGAACACCTGTGCATTGTCCTGGTGCCAGTGTTCCTCCAAACGAGGCAGCAACTGTTGCTTGATCAAATTGATCCGTATCAGATAATCCCAATACTAAGGATCCTGTTGCGAATACATTTTCTGTGCTTGTTGCAGAACTTGAAAAGAATGCGAAGGTGGCGCCGCCCATGATTGCGAGTGAGGCAACAATGGACATAGCGCTCATAGCTATTTTTGTATTCATATTGTTTTCTCACCCCCTTTCATTTAAACCACTAAAAATCCAGTCCACTATGGGCTGGATTAGGTTTTATATTATTTGATATAGTTTTTAAATTTCCGGGCAGTGGAAATATCATTTTTTTTATTTGCGTGAAAAGAATTCCCCGTTTTTTAGGACGAGTCTATCCCTTTCTGGCAATCTATACTAATAATTTAACTTATGAAAACTAACCTCAAAATTAAAGAATAATAACAAAATTACTTATTACTATTTTCTTACAATAATAAATAGTTATGAGATAAGTAATTTTTGGTGTTTAGATGATATTTAAAAACTGTAAAAAGGTCAACTGGGACAAATTAATTATAAATATATCTAAAATAATCAAATAATTTAGAGATTCCTCGCTGACGCTCGGAATGACGGGGAGGGTAAAAATTAATTTGAAATTGCAACAGCCACAAATCTTTTTGTATCTAAAAATCCGCTGCAGGTATAAAGGGTAATCCTTGTGTCAGTAGAGTTTTCTAAAACTTTTGAATCTTTGGGGGAAACCTCCAGGGTATAGCTAACCTCAAAGTCTTTGAAAGAGCCATCAGTGTAGTAGATCCTTACTATATCCCCTGGTTTAATTTTGGTTAAATTCCCAAGAATGTTTGTGTAGTTGTGGCCATATAATATAGAGTTTCCAGTCTGGCCTGGCAGGGGAGTAGAAGTTAAATAGGACACTCCCCTACTTGAGATTTCTAATTTGGAGTTTTTGATTGAAGAGGGTTCTATTGGCAGGTTGATATTTAGATTCTCTATCTGAATTCTTTGAGGTGTTTGGGATGAATTTATTGATGAAATATTTTGGGAGTCTGGATCAAAGGCAAAGGACAGACGGGTTGGAGAATACCTTTGGAAAATAGAAATTAAAGAAAGACTTATTAAAATGATTCCTAAAAGCTTTAGGGGGTTAGCGAGACTTTTTAGCATTTCTTTTTTTAGGCTTTGAAAGTTTAGAACCTAAAACAAAAGATAAAACCCCAAGTGTAAAAAGAGAAAGGATAGACTGAAGGTTTCCAGTTGAAGCTAAGCCTAAGACCTGGCCAGCATCAAATGATATGCCTGCTACCTGGTCAGTGGAACCACCACTTGAGCTATTGGTTGTGCTTGAGGATTTGCAGGAAAAGTTTGAGTTTTGAGTAAGGTAGGGAGCATTATCCAGGCCCCACAGAGCTCCATTTGGGATATAGGTCCAGCCAGAATTAACTAAAAGGTCTATTTCATTTTGGGAAAGTGAGGAAACATTCCACCAGTTGGTCTGGATGCCTGAGCCATCTGCAGCACAAAAACACTGCATTAAGGTGTTTTCTGAGAGGGTATAAACTGCATCTGAGCCCTGGAATGTGGAGTTACTGCCAGCTATTCCATGTGTGCCATCAGTGTAATTTGCTTTAACAGTGCCTTGGGGGTTAACACAGCTTGGGAACGAAGGAATATCTGCAGCTAATATAGAAGTTGCCGCCAAATTATAAAAATAGAAACTTAAGCTCAAAATTAATACAAAGGTATATTTTTTAGGCATATATTAATTTACTAGAGGATTATAACAGACCTATAGCAATAAATCAAGTTCATGGTTACTGTTTTGTATTTTTGTATGAATTAAAATACTTTGTAATTACCTCTACAGCTTCCCGTTTTTCACCTTTAGGAGACCAAAGCTGGGTTGAACCTCCTACGCTGACCCAGTAATTTATACCTAAAAGATTTGGTGATTTAGAAAGAAGGGAAAGCGAGGTTTCTATCCATTGCGCCTGTTCCTTTTCAGTCATCTGGCCGTGAATGTCAGGAATTGGTGCTCCAAACTCCCCAAGTACTACCTTTCCTCCTGATTGCCGGGCTATTATTTCTACATCTGAGGCTAATTTTTGTGGACTTTTAACGTAGTGGTCGATAACTACAACATTTCCCAGTTTTGTGGTTGTTTCACGGTCCATAATAAGGGTGGCAACATCGTAGTTCATAGAGTAAAAGCCTGTGTAGACTTTTTTATTTATTTTGCCAAAGGATTCAGAGGAGATATTGTACTCATCAATTAAAAACTTTCTGAAACCACTAACATCTCCAGTTTGCCTTGGGTCCCCCTCTCCCCCATTTTCGCACTCAGGACAGGATGTGAAGATATCCCCATCTTCAAAAAGGTCAGGGTTTTTTAATATAAATTCCTCCATAAGTTTCTTGTGGGTTTCCCTATCAATCTTTTCGTACTCAAACCATCTTTCCCAGCCAGAGAAGTTACCCCTGAACCAGACTTTTAAACCATATGCGCGGGCTTGTTTGACCCACCTTTGCAAAAATGGGACAAAGCGCTCATCGTAAGGTGTGGAGATAGCAATATGGGAGGCACCGGTTGAAGCAATACCGCTTACCTGGATCTGGATTTGAGTGTCAAACTCATCATTATCAAGCATTTGGCCTGCTACATCCCTTGAGTATTTAACTGTATCTATGCTTCTAATTTCAAAAATAGGTTTTTTTTGAGCAGGCTTTATGAATTGGTAAGTGAAAAAACCCAATACCAGGCTGAATAGAAAAACTGAAGTAAAGATTAAAATTATTTTTTTCACTTTTGTTTTCCCAGGACTGGTTTGGTGTGGACATTAGGGACAAATTCATCTTTCAACTCATAAATATCTGCAAATGGGTATTTTGCAACAAGATTATAATTTTGGAAATCAGGAGTTTTTGAAACAGTTTTCCAGACTGCATCATTGTCATCATGAGTCCTCATGATTATCCACCTTGCCCATCTTTCAGGGTTGGTTGTGGCAGATTCCCAGTATTTTCCCGTACCTTCATGGATGAATTTGCTCATAGGAAGTCCTGAGGAAAAAATAATAGCATCATGGGAGGCTGCAGAAATTAATACAAAACCTTCTTTGTCTTTTGCATTTTGGGCAAGCCATCCTGAAACTTCTGTGACATTTTTCTGGGAGGATCCAACCCGGGCATCATCAATTGTGACTGCATCAGCGCTTTGGAACTGGATAAAGGCCGTAAAAAGAAAGATTCCAATTAAAGCAGGCCTTAACACTTTTAGCTTATGGACTAAAAAACCTGCAAATATAGCAAGCGATGGAAGAAGCATCACGCCATAGCGGACATTAAACCAGGTATTTCCAGATAGACCCTGGATGAATAAAACTGAGTGCCCTAAGTAAAGCGCAACAATATTAAAGATTAAAGGGACTGTCAGGGCACTTGATGCAAATTTGACAGAGGATTTAGTTTTATTATCAAGCCAGAGTGTTACTGCACCAAATAATCCAAGGATGGTGACATAAATGTTGCTGTTATAAATTAGGGCATAAAGATAGTGCTGGGTGGAGAGGATTAGATTTCCTTTGGTAATAAGTTCTCCTGCACCTTCAAGCTGTGTTTGTTGAGCATGGGCAGAGTAGGGGCCAAAAGCAAAATAAAATGGGTCTTTAAAAATTAGAAGGTTCCATAAAAACCACAAAAAGATTCCCAGGGCGGCAAGGCTTGAGTAAAGGATAAAAGTCCCCTCAGATTTTTTGTAGTTTAAAACAAGACTCTTTTTTATATTGGAGAAGTTTGAATTTGTCAGTGCCTGAAGAAAAACTAAGCCTGCACTAAATAAGAATAAAAACCACCCGTCATATCTAACTAATGTTGAGAGCATGACAAAAAATGAAGATTTAATTAAATTGACTATTTTTAAATCCTTGTGCCATAAAAGCAGGTAATAGACTGAGGCGGTCATTGTTGCCAAAAGCAGAAGTTCTGTCATGGCAGTGGACTGGAGATATAAAATATTAATGTTTAAAACAAAAACTAAAACTCCAAAGATCCTTCCGGTCATACCAACATTTAAGTGTTTTAAAAACTGGTAAATTAAAACACCTGTTGCAACAAATGAAACCATTGAAACCATTGCTCCTGATAAACCTGAGTGCCACATAAAATCTATCCAGATAGTTGGGATCATTAAAATATGGGGCAGAGGCAGCCAGACACTACCAAGCTGGGCAAGACCAGGTTTTAACCCCTCAACTACCCTTCTTCCAATATCCAAGTGGGAGCGGGCATCGTTGTAAGCTAACCCCAAACCATTTGAGTAGAAAACTAAAAAGCTGACAATTGAGATAAGGGACAAGATATAGGTTATATAAATTGTCATCAGTTTTGAAAATTTAAAAAATGAAAATAATTTATCTTTTTCCATAATTTCTCCTTAATATAAAGTTTTTTATAGAAGATGCGTTGTAAATTAAGTTTATTGAGGCAAGTATCAGGATACCTAATATGAAAATGTAGGTTTTAACATCAATGAATTTGTCTGCAATAAGGTTATAAATAAGAGAACTTGAAGTATTCTTCTGGGCAAGCTGAAAATTATACTCATAGGTATATGGGATTTGAGTAGACAGGTTTTGGGCCTCAACTTTTGGAGGTACTAAGCTTGTGGTTGTGGCACCTAAAGTATTTACTAATATGCTATATAAAAGAAGGCCAAAAAATAGGGAGTTAAACAAAAGGTTTTTATTAAACCTTGATAGAGAAACAGCTATTGCTGTAGAAAGAAGGGCTGATGCGGGGATTAAATACCTTGGACCAAATGCCCAACCTCCCCAGGGGTCATTAAACATTGAGTAAAGGGTTAGGTTTACTAATATAATGGAGGTTAGCAGCGATAAAAGGTCATTGTTTGTTTTTGCCCTGTATGCAAGGATTAATCCCAATACTCCTAGAATTAAAATAGGGCTGTAATAAAATATTCCGCGTTCATTGCTAATTGTTAAGATATAGAGCCCATCAAGCTGGTTTCTGGTATTAAAGGGAAGGAGAGGACGGTCACCCTGAGGCTTTTTTTCAATGAGTTTTGTCTCTTCTGAAGCAAAGGTACTTGATCTTCCAATGCTTTGGGAAAGTGTAGTATAAGATCCTGTTGTCTGTTTGTTATAAAAGGCAAATAAAATAACAAAAGGTATAACTCCTGCAATGAGGCAGGCAAAAACAGGTTTTAATTTTAGCTTAGAGCTTAAGTTTATGTGTTTTGTAAGGACATAAATTCCAACTGGTGCTAAAAAGAAAAGGTTTGGGATATCAACAAGGGCACCAATTCCAACTAAAGCCCCAAAGAAAAGGTTATTTAAAATAGTCCTTTTTTGAAGTGCATTTAAGATTGCCAAAAGAATAATGGCTGTTGAGAAATGGTGCTGGGTTAGTGAGTTTGCATAGGAAAGGGCACTGGTTGCAAAAACAAAGATAAGGCCGCTTATAAGGCTTAAGTTTATATTTACATTAAATTTTCTGGCAACAGAGGCTACCAGGAAAATATTTAACAGAGCAAATAGGGTTGTTGTTAAATAAGTTAAAAGCTGGGGATATCCTAAAATTGAACCTATATAATAGAATGGGGCTGCAATAAAAGAGACTCCAGGTGTAAAAATGGTTGCAAATTTACCATCTTGCTCTACTAAATCAGGGGATGCAAATTTTGCTAATTTTTCATCAAAGAAAATAGTTTTTTGGTCAACTAAAGCTTTAGTTAAGGCATACCTTGAGTTATTTCCTGAAGTTTCAAACGGGCCTCCAAGTTTAGTGTCAAGCTCAGATTGAAAATAAATCGGGCTGCCAGCATCACCCTTTACTATTAAAAGTAAAAGAAAGAAAGATATTAAAGCAATAGCTGTGTTTAAAATTATTTTTTTCATATAATTATTTTTTTTGTGGATATTGGTGGATTCCAAGTTTCGTAATTAGATTTTACGAAAAGACCTACAATGCGCACATAAATATTAATAAGAATATAACCTGAAATTGTTAGAGTATTGTTTATTAAATACTTCAGTAAAGTTTGAATAATTAGATTATTTGGTATTTCATATTGTTTTTTTACAAACTCTGGAGAAAAATATTTTTCCATTTGTTTTTTTCCATATGTAAATCTTAAGCTTTGTTTTATATGGTCAGAAAGAGAACTTGGTGACCTAAATAAAACTGTGGCATTTTTTTGATATACAAATTTATAGCCTTTTTTGATGCAAAAAAGGTAAGAAAATGCGTCTTCAGCACATTCACCTTTCCAGACTATTTTTTTATAAATTTTTGCAGAAAAGGCTCTGGCACGGCCGTGACACATATAGATATTGTCCCCATTATTTATTTTTGTGTAAAATGAATTTTTCATTTCATGACTTTGAGATAAGATTTTTTCAATGAGCGTGTTGGGTTTAATACTTTTGGTGCCGGCTCCAACAATACCAACAGATGAATCTTTTAGGAGTGGATAAGCCAATTTTTGGATAAAATTTTCACCTAGGGGTAAGATATCTGCGTCAAGCATGACTAAAATATCGCTTTTAACATGTTTTAGTAACTGATTTTGAGTTTTAATAATCCCTAATCTTTTTTTGCGGTCAATAAGCTTTATGAATTTACTTTTAATCTTTTTAACTTCACTAACAGTATTATCAGTAGAACCATCAGAAATAATCAGGATTTGTTCTAACTTAATCCCTTGATAGTTTTGCTTGAGTAAAGACAGAAGAAGATGGTGGATGTTGCCTTCTTCGTTGTATGCAGGTATTCCGATGGTGACTGTAGGTATTTTTTTCATATTTATTTTATTAATACTTTTGTTGATAAATCTGTTTGCCAGTAACCATTTGTCCAAAGGGAAGAATCCATTAAATAATTTTTAAGCCTGGTTGCTGAAAATATTGCCAGGTAAGAGAGTGTTAAAATGGGTGATTTTATAATTGTAAAAATTAAGGCTTTAGCTTTTACTGAAAGGGGGATTTTATAATATAAGTCTATATTTTCCTTAAAAAACCTTTGTAAATCTTCTTTTGATTTTTGGAATTTGATGCTTTGACTTATATGTTCGTGGATGTTGCTTGGAGATTTGTAATTAATTTTAATATCTTCTGCAAAGGTAAATTTTAACCCAAGTTTTTGTGACAGGATATAAACGTATGCATCGTTGTTCCAGATTTTTTCCGGTACAGATATTTTTTTGTAGAAATTTTTAGAAAGTACCAGAAACCTGCCATTGCATGATAAATAATTATCACCTTTGTTCCAGTCCCTGGCGATTGCAGACTGAATTTGCTGCCCTACCTCTAAAATTCGTTCAAGAAAATTTAATTTATCCATTGGTTTGACGTTGCCTGCAACTAAATCAAATTTTTTATATTTTTTAATAATAATTTTTAATGCATCTTTATCCATGATAATGTCATCATTTGTTAGGATTATCTGTGCTGTATCTAATAAGTTAAAAATGTCATTAATCCTGGCAGATTGTCCTTCTCTTTTTTTAGAGTAAACAACTTTAATTTTTTTATCTGTTAATTTATTTTTAACAGACCTGGAAATTTTATTTCCATCAACCACAATCAATATTTGACTAATATTTTTATAACATGTCTGGTTTAAAATTGAGTTGACGGTAGATACTAAGCTTAAGTTAGCCTCATAGGTTGGTATGCCGATGGAAATTTTTGTATTAACTTGCTGCATATTTGATCGCTCCTTTTATTTTTTGTTTACTTACTAAAATTGAAACGTCATCTATAATTTTTTTAGCAATCATTTTAGGTGTAAATCTTGAAATATAGAGTTTGTAGCCATTTTCTGCAATCTTACTTACAAGTTTTGGATTTTTACTTAATAGAAGTATTCCCTTTGCTAAATCTTTTGGATTTGCCGGCTTGAATAGATAAGCATTTCCTAAATGATTAAATACTCCTCTAGAAGCAGGCGTATCAGCAGTTATTACAACTTTTCCTAAAGCTAATCCCTGGTAGACTTTATTAGGAAGTGTTCTGAAAACTGTAGGACTTTTTTGAGCGTGGCCTAAAAACAGGTGCCCTGAATTTAAAATTTCCTTTGCATTGTCTTCTGTTGCATCTTTGTAAAAAATTACATTTTTTAATTTGTTTTTCTTTGCCAATTTGTAATTTTGATCAAAAGTTTGACCATCACCAACCATTAAGAATTTAACATTTTTTTGATTTTTTAATATTTTTGCAGCATTTATTATGTGTTCAACTCCATGAAGCGGGCTATAAAGCCCGTAGTAAACTACATTTAAATTTTTGGAATTTTTTACTCCTGAGTATGTATAAATTAAATCGTCTGCCCCGATTGGGATTTCTTTTATTTTTTTTGGGTCCACACCAAATTGGTTTATAAATACATCTTTTTGCAGCGGAATATCTGAGTAAATTAAATCCGGGAGTTTATAAATAAACCTTTCATAAATTTTTAATAATTTGGCGTAGATTGAATCTTTAGTGAATAAATTAACATCCTCTGTAAAGGTGATATATAAAATTATACAAGGATAGAAAATAAGTTTTTTACCTAAAAGTTTTGCTAAAGGATAGGAAATTAAAATATCAATATGTCCTGGATATCCCACATAAATTGCATCACATTTTTTTATTTTACTCAGATTTTTAAAGATTAGGGGAATAAGGCTTAATTTAATCCACAACCTTTTTATAAGGTTTAAAATTGCTAAATGGTTTGAGTTATTAAGAGGGGTAATCCTAATATCATTGTTAATTTCCAATACTTTAATAAAGTTTTTTTTAAAGCCATCTAAAATAATTTTGTTAGATGAGTATTTTTTATCGTATGTTCCAAAAAAACAGATTTTCATAAATTTATGCAAAGATTTTAATCTGCTCCTTCCATAATTTGTCTGAAATTCTTTTTTCAGGAAGTTCAACATCATCAAAAGTTAAGGCCGTATCCATTTTTATGTCCCTTTTTAAAATGCAGCCATCAGCTAAACCCATTGGAAGTAAATTTTCTTTTCTTGCAATATTTGAATTTTCCAGTGCCCCATAAACAGCAAAACCGCCAATCCCATCTAATACCTCACCTTTTTTCAGGTCTTTTTTGGCAAGAGTTATAACTTCGCAAACTGGTCCAGCAATTGGGGACAGGGAGGGATCTTTAAAAAGTACTGCTTGTGCTACAGAAAGTGGGGCCTCAATTGGACTTAAATGGCAATGTGTATAGAAGGTATAAAATGGACCTTTGCCCATTTTATAGACCTGCATATATCTTCTCTTGATTGGATTTTTTGAGTAAGCAATAACAAATACACCAAAAGATGGTTCTGCTCCCAGGATGTAGTCAGTAAGCCCTGTTTTAAGAAGCATTTTTTTATCAAATAAATTAACTGCATCTTCAACCCTTTGGGTGCGTGGCCCAATCATCCCCCTTTTTGCAACAGGAAAGCCTGTGGCATTGGCAATTGTGGCCATTTCAAAAGCTATTTTTGAACCATCAGCAAAAGAAGTAATCATTTTTGGCCTTTGCCAGTGGGCTTTAGCAAAAGCTGCCTGGGTTTTTGGAGTCCTTCTTGGATCGATCAGACTTTTAATATTCCCAACCATAACTGGCTTAAATCCCATTTGTTTTACCTGTCTGTAAATCCTCATCAATACTGCAGGCTGGTCACCATCACCCTGGGTAAATATGACGCCTGCTTTATCTGCGTAATTTTTAAGGATTGGCCCTAAGGTGGCATCAAGTTCTGCATTTATTAAAACTAAGTGCTTTTTACGCGAAGCGGAGCTTTGCTCATTTTTAAAACAAGCCATTGCAACTTGTGCCCCAAATTCAACTTCACCGGTTGCTTCAACGATTACATCAATGTTTTTAGAATTGGTTAAAAGTTTAAAATCAGAAGTTATTGCCAGCGTTTTATTTTTAATAAGCTGGTCTAACTGCTTTTGGGAATTGGTAGTTTTGTAGGACTTAACTTTTAAAAGCTTAAGACCTTTTTCAAGGTTTTTATAAGTCCTGTTTGAGATTGCAACAAGCCTCATACCAGGGATACCTTCTAAAAGCTGCATTGCAAAGCCCTGTCCTGCAAAACCAAATCCAATTAAACCAACCCTTATTGGCCTATCCTTTTTTTCTAAATTTTCTAAAGCTTTATCTATAATTATCATTTTTTATATGTCTCCCAACTACTATCTTTTTCGGATACCACTTCAACAGGGATTGGCCAGGGGATATTGAAATTTGGATCATCAAATCTAATGCCTCTTTCAAATTCAGGGGTGAAAGGCCTGTCGGAAAAATTTGTTAATTCGGTATTATCTTCCAGTGATAGAATTGCGTGTCCGCAATTGGGTGGAGTTAAAAGCATTTTGTAATCTGAATCTTTAAATTCAAAACCTTCAATTACGCCAAATGTTTGAGAGTCTTTCCTTAAATCTATTACTACTTCATACACAGAACCTTTAGTAACCCTGGTAAGTTTATATTCTGAAAATGGAGGGATTTGATAGTGAATTCCTCTCATAGTGCCCTTTTTGCTGCTAAAACTTACATAGCCCTGGACCAGATCAAGCTCAATTTCTAACAATTCTTTAATTTTTTTCCTATCGAATATCCTTGCTAAGAATCCCCTGCCGTCTTTCTGCGGTTCTAACTTAATAACATATAATCCATCGAGATCAGTTTTAATAAATTGCATATTTAGAGTACCTTTACCTTGGGGATGGCAATAATAAATTTACCGTTCCTTTGTCTGATGTGATGCATCTGTTCCATAATTTCCTCTTTTAGGTTCCATGGAAGAATTAATATATAATCGGGCTTTGTTTTAGAAATCATTTTGGGATCATGGATTGGAATGTGGACTCCGGGTAGAACATGACCCTGTTTGTGGGGATTTTTATCAACAGTATAGTCAATAAAATCAGTCCTTACCCCGCAGTAGTTTAAAAAAGTATTTCCTTTTGCAGGTGCACCATATCCAACAATTGTTTTACCCTCTTTTTTTGTCTGAATGAGAAATTTTAAAAAATTTCTCTTACTTTTTTTAACTTCTTTATCAAATTGCTGATAAAATTTAATACTCTTATAACCTTTTTTTATCTCCCTGTCCCTTAAAGAAGTTACATTTTTTGTAACTTTTAATTTTTTATTTTCAGTATGCCTGCCGTAAATCCTGAGGGAGCCACCATGGGTTTTGATTTCTTCAACATCAAAAAGAGTGATCCCATGGAAGGCAAATATTTTTTCTACTGCCAAAAATGAGAAATAAGAATAGTGTTCATGATAAATTGTATCGAACTGCTTGTGTTCAACTAATTTTTCTAAGTGAGGAAATTCAATTGTAATTATTCCTTTGGGGTTTAATAAAATCTTCATTCCTCCAACAAAGTCGTTAACATCTGGGACATGGGCCAAAACATTATTTCCTAAAATTAGATCAGCTTTTTTTCCTTTTTTAACTAACTCTTTTGCTGTGTTAACACCAAAAAATTTTATTAATGATGGAATGCCTTTTTTTTGGGCAACTTTTGCAACATTTGCACAAGGTTCAATACCTAAAACAGGGATCTGTTTTTCTTTAAAATACTGAAGTAAGTATCCATCATTGCTAGCAAGCTCAACTACTAAACTGTTTTTTGTAAATGAGAATTTATTTGTCATTTTTTCTACATAATTTTTAGCGTGTTCAAGCCATGATGTAGAGTAAGAAGAGTAATAAGCATATTGATCATTGAAGATTATATCCCTTGAGATTGTGGATGGAATCTGGACTAAAAAGCATTTTGAACAAACATAGACATGAAGTGAATAAAATGGTTCCATTTTATCTGTGTCTTCGTTTTTGACATAATTGTTGGCAATAGGGGACATTCCTAAATCAACAAAGGTATGTTTAAGAGGGGTTTTACAAAATCTACAGGTTATTTTATTTTTCATATTAGTTCCAGAAAAACTCCTTATTTATTTGTCCGGTTTTTTTAAGATGCTCAATTTCTTTCAGCCTTGTAAAGCCTCTGAACTCAAAAACCTCTTTACTCATTTGAACTTTTTTAAAAATATCTTTTAATTCTTTTGCACTATATTCAACAGTCCTTTTAATTTTTAACTTAGGGAAAGTTTTTTTAATTTTTTCAAAGGAGACTTTATAAGAGCGGGTATCCCCATCAGATTTTCCAAAAGAAACTTTGCAGCCAGGGAAAACTTTACCAATTATTTTGGCAATATCTTTTATCTGGTAGTTACCGGTAGTAGAACCTACATTAAATATTTGGTTATGAACTAATTTTTCAGGTGCTTCTAAAACTGTTAAAAAAGCTTCACAGACATCCAGGATATGGACTAAGGGCCTCCAGGGTGTTCCATCTGAAGAGAGCCGTATTTCTTTTTGGGTCCAGGCAATCCCTGAAAGGTTATTTACAACTAAATCAAACCTCATCCTTGGGGATGCCCCAAAGACTGTGGCATTTCTCATATAGGTTGGCGAGAAATTATTGTCTGCCAGCTTTTTTAAATCCTGTTCAACTAATAATTTACATTTGGCATATGTAGTTTGTGGGAGAACTTCTGAGTTTTCATCAACTAACCCGTCTTTGGCAACACCATAAATTGAACAGGAAGAAGAATAGATAAACCTTTTTACTCCTGCTTTCTTGGCAAGTTTTGCAAGTCTTATGATTGCTTTGTGGTTTATTTCATAAGTATTTTTTGGGTCCTGGTTTCCCAAAGGGTCATTTGATAAATCTGCTAAAGAAATAACTGCATCAAAACCTTTCAGGTCTTCTAAAGTAATTTGCCTTGTATCTTTGGTGATAACTTTTGGTGAAAATTTAACTCCGTTATAAAGCCAGCCTTCCCTATAAAAGCCTGTGTCAATTCCTGTGATATCATGGCCTGCAGATATAAATACCTGTGCCATCTGGGTACCTATATATCCATCAATTCCTGTGATTAAAACCTTCATATTTTTACCAGACTTTCCAGGGAGCTTCGTTTTTCTCCCATAAATTTTCTAAAACCATTTTGTCCCTTAATGTATCCATGCACTGCCAGTAGCCTGTGTGTTTGTAAGCAGATAAGTGGCCTTGTTTTGCAAGGTTAACCATTGGTTCCTGCTCAAAGATTGTTGAGTCACCTTCTATATAATCAAAAACCTGAGGTTCAAGGACCATGAACCCTCCATTTATCCAGCCTCCATCATTTGAATCCTTTTCCCTAAAACCTGAAACTTTATTTTTGTTTCCTTTAAAATTTAATACTCCAAACCTTCCTCCAGGCTGGACGGCTGTTACAGTTGCTAAACTTTTATTTTCTTTATGGAATTTGACCAGGTTTTTTATGTTTACATTACTTACCCCATCTCCATAAGTCAGGATAAAGGGTTCATCACCAATATATTTTTGGGCCCTTTTTATCCTGCCACCTGTAAGGGTATCTTCACCTGTTTCTACTAAAGTAACTTTCCAATCCTCTGCACCATTTTTATGGATTTCCATTGAATGGCTGCCAATATCAAAGGTGACATCAGCTTTGTGCAGGGCATAATTAGCAAAATATTCTTTAATAACATGAGATTTGTAGCCGCACAAAATAACAAAATCGTTAAATCCATATGAAGAAAAAATCTTCATGATATGCCAGAGGATTGGCTTACCGCCTATTTCTGCCATTGGTTTAGGTTTAATTGAAGTTTCCTCAGATAACCTGGTTCCAAAACCCCCGGCCAAAATGACAACCTTCATATTTTTGGAATTTTGTGACCTATAACTTAAAGTTTTATTCATGTTTTATATATAATGTATGTATTATAGTAAATATTATGAGATAAATCAAATCCTGGATAGGATTAGTTTCCTAAAAAGGTTTGATAAGCTGATATTTGTTTTTTGGGGTCTGGAATCCTGTAGGGTTTGGCTGATTAATAAATCAAATTTTTGGGCTTGTTTCTGCCAGCTAAAGTGCTGACTCCATCTTTTTGAAGATTTTTCCAGAGCTTTTCTCTTTTTGGTATCCAGGATGAGGTTTTTTAAGATGTTTGAAAGCTGGATAGAATTGCCCTGGTCGAATAAATAACCACTGATACCTTCTTTAACAGCGTCTTTTAAACCTGAAACATTTGAGGCAATGACCGGGGTTTTGCAGGCATTAGCTTCTAAACAGGTAATTCCCCAACCTTCCTGGGAAGAAGGCTGAACCATTGCCCAGGCTGAAGAAAGAAGCCTGGTTTTCCTTTTTTCTGATATTTTTCCTGTAAATTCAATTTTAGTTTTTAAATTTAGATCTGTAACTAATCTTTCAAGTTTTTCCTTTTGGTCACCTTCACCGGCAATAATTAACCTAGCCTCAGGAAGCTCTTTTAGAAGGTTTGAAAAAGCATGGATTAATACATCTATGTTTTTATATTTTTTTAACCTGCCTAAATAAATAATAGTAGGCTTTGCGGATTTTTTAATTACTGCTGCACCATCAATTTTTACTCCATTTGTGATGATACTTGTGACTTTTAAGCCAACCTCATTTTTAAGCTCCTCTGCAGTTGAGTTAGAAACAGCAACCACGTTTTGCTTTTTATAAACAGAAGGCATAAAGAAGCTTTCTAAAAAATTTGCAATCCAGGAAAAAGGCGGAACTAAAGAACTAAAAAATACATCCTGATGGACGTGGTGGACTAAAAGTATTACCGGTATATTTGAATAAAGAGGGGTAAAGAAAGGAATGCCATTTTCGCAGTCTATAATTAGATTAAATTTACCTCTTAGTTTTAACACATAATATAAAAATGCCCAAATGTAGACTGTGACAAACCCTCCGCGCCTGATAATATTTACTCCACCGATTGTTTCATATTTAGGGTTTCTTTGGTCATTGGATGTAAAAACAGTTACAGAGTAGCCTTTTTGAACCAAGTTTGTTGCAATTTCCTGAATATAAACTTCTGCACCACCGGATAATAAGTGTTTTGTATCCCTCCAATTAAAGATTAAGATCTTTTTTCCTGAGCTATTTGTTACAGCTTTGTCAGACCTGAAAAGGTCAATCAGTTGAGAGAAGTTATTTTTTAAGGTATCTGAGGAAAAGTTTAAGACTTCAGTAACGAGAATAGCTGCAAATAAAAGTATATTAGTCCTTAGTACAACATCAACAACCTGGGATAGTGAGTTGTGATAGAGGGTAATCAGTCCGGCCTGAATTAAGGCAAATAGAATGATTAATCTGGAGGGGAAATAATTTTTCTTAGCCAGGTTATATGTGCTAAAACATGTTGAAAGCACAAGTAAAAACATAGCCAGGGAATATCGGTTAAGGTACTCAATAGCTACGAACCCTTTTTGGGTCAAAAGAAGGTTAACAATAAAGTGAGGTGCGAAAATATATAGTGAGAGCAGAAATGCTCCCGCAGCTGAAACGATTGAGAGTAGGGTAATAAACCCTTTCCTTCCGGATGAATTTTGGGCAAGAGATCTGGCTGTTAACGGAATCAGGATACCGATTAAGCTTCCTGCGCCGAAATATAGAATCTTTCCCAGTAGTGAAAGTGTGGCGTAGATACCTGCATCTGAAACATTGAAAAAATGTTTAACCAAAAGAACATCTAAGCTATATATTAAGACAGTCCCTAAGGTTGCAAATAATGAGTTACTTAAAAATTTATATGTGTCAAAAAGATTTTCTTTTTTCTCCGGCGACGGTTTGTAAGCAGATATTGGATGGAAGCTTCTGGCGATCAGAAGAGAAATAAACCAGGCCGCAAAAATAGATATTGGGAGTGACCCAACTGCAACCTCAAGCGGTTTGAATGGAAGTGATGCAGAAAAAAAGAGAAAAAGATATTTAACCAGAGCTTCAGTAATAATTAATATGCCTACCCATATAAAGGCAAGACGCCCAAAAAGAACACCTTTTTCGAAGGAAAGTAGAAAAAGCGGTGTAAGTAATAGTGAGAATATTCCCATAAAATAGGGAGAGCTTATGCCAAAAAATGAACTTAATGGATTTAGGAGAATAGTAAAGATGGTTAGAGATAAAACTCCTAAAACCCAGGATAACCACCAATATTGCCTGAAAAAATCAAAATATTTTTTATGCTCTGCTTTTTCATGATAGTAAGCTGCAAACCTTGAAACTGTTGTTAAAAGTGCATTAGCAGGTACAGTTACCAGGTATTGGAATGATAGAAAAACTGTGAGGATAGCGAAGTCCTCTTTTGTCAATAATCTGCCGGCATGCAGATTAAATAGCCAGTTTAAAAAATTGGCAAACATGGATGCAGACCAAAAAAATAAAGGTCCTGAAAATGGTGAATTAAATACTTTTAGAAATTTTTTAGACATATTTTGCAAGATAGCGTATAGGTTCAAGTACAGGTTTTAAGATTAGCCTTGGGATATCGAGCTGATCTTTTTTAATTTTATCCAGCCCGTGAATTGTTTTCTCCCAATAGTGAGGTTTTACTATTAATTGATAAATAGCCACATAAGAAGCAATTGAGGCCATAATCCAGTAAAGCGGGATTAGATAGACATATTTTATTAATGAATAGTGGCCTCTTTTGGTGCAGCCAATCATGTAGTTGTAGATATAAACAAAGTTTCCAATCATTAAGGAGAACGCAGCCATGTAAAAAACAATAGATGGGAAAAGGGATTCAATTTGCGGACCAACAAACTGATAAAGGGTGAAGTAGGCAATTGTTGTAAGCCAAAGGAATGGATTTATTAACATGAAAGATATCCTGGCACCTATGACCAACTGGAAAATGAGGGCGTGGATGCCATAGTTTTTGATAAAACCAATGGGGTTTCTCATATGGACTAAGTAGGTTTGCATATAACCTTTGATCCATCTGGATCTTTGGCGGATCCAATTTTTAAAATTACTGTTGGCCTCTTCCAAAGTTATAGAATCTATTACTGCAGTTTTAAGGCCAAATTTAAAAAGCCTAATTCCTAAATCGCAGTCTTCTGTTACATTAAATGGATCCCAGCCCTCAAGGTCTCTTAAGACTTGTGTTTTAAAATGGTTTGAAGTACCTCCAAGAGGTATAGTTGTACCGATTGATTGGAGGCCTGTTAGAACGATATCGAACCAAAGTGAATATTCTGCTGTAAAAAAGCGGGTTAATAAATTTTGATGAGGGTTAAAATAATTTAATTTTGCCTGGAGACAAACAGTCTCTTTAGGTAGTTTCTGGAAAGCAAGATATGCTTTCAAGAGTTGATCCGGTTCAGGTCTGTCTTCTGCATCATAGATTACTAAATACTCCCCCCGGGCAAAGTTAAGTCCATAGTTGCAGGCCTTTGGTTTAGTTTTTGGCTGTGAGTCAGGAACTATTAGAGTCCTGACATATGAGGGCATTTCCATTGCAGAGGCTTTGTTAATTGTTTCTTTGTCATCTTCTTCTAAAAGTAAAATTACATCTAATTTGTCTTTCGGGTAATTTAAATTATCTATAGATTTTAGGAAGTTTGGTAGGACATTTGCTTCCCTATAAAGTGGACAAAGGATAGTGTATATGGGCAAACCCATATTTTCCAAATTTGAGATTTCTTTTTGGGGTATGGAAATTTCAGGGGGGAAATGGAGACTTTTTAGGATGACAAAAAGGTTGAAGATCACGTCAATAAAGTAGATAAAAGTTAAAAGAGCTATAAATATCAAGGCAGTTATAAATGCGTTTAGTAAAAGACCATTGACTAAAGCCAGAAAAGCGGCAAAAAATAGTAACTTTTGATTTAAAGTGAATGTTTGAAATGCAGAAAGATAGTGGGGAAGGGTGGTATGGGTAGTCATCCTTTTTTGTTTGTGGATTAACCCTGCTCCAATCATGGTATTTTTTATAGTAGGTTCAAGGGTGTAAAGTGTTTTTCTTTTGATTTTTAATAAAAGGGAATTTAAACCTATTTCCCAGGTAGTTTTTAAGACATTTACTTTTGAGCGGCCGCTTAACCTTTTGTCAAACTTAATGTTAAACCCTCCAATTAAATAGCCTAGATCCTGGGCAGTCTTTAATATGGATAAGTCTAGAGTCCAGGGGGTGATGGATTTTTTATCTATGTGTTTTAAGATATCAATGTTTAAAATTTTTAATCCTGATTGGACATCACAATCCAGATTATGCAGAAATTTCCCAAATATCTTTGAAAAACCTCTGCTTAAAAAATTTCTAAGTATTGATTCATTTTTTTTAGCCCTGTTGGCTACAACTACACCGTGGCTTTTGGAAAGGGTTAACATTTGGGGGATGGCTTCAGGGGGATACTGCAAGTCAGCGTCAATCATGACAATTTTTTGGCCTTTGGCATAAGATGCGCCCTCCAGGATTGAATAAGCTTTACCTTGTTTGCCCTGTTTGGTAAAAATTTGAATTGGGAAAACTGATCTTAAGGAATTAATTACTTCTACAGTCCTGTCAGTTGAATGGTCATCTATAAAAATGATTTGATAATCTATCCTGGCTTTCTCCAGGCTTAAATTAACCCTTGAGACCAGAGGCCAGATATTTTTTTCCTCATTTCTGACTGGAATTACTATATCTATATAATCCATGTGAGTATAGTGGCCTATAATAACACAAGGTGTGTCTGAAATCCAGTACTAATATAACTCATAATAAATATCTTTAGGTTTATGTAATTTCAGGAGTTTAGATTGAGGCCAAATATGCTAAACTTAGGGCGAAAATATGAATAAATATTTTAAAAACTGGTTAGAAATTTTGCCCTTTATATTTGTTTTTATAGCTTCTTTATACAGGCCATATGATGCTGATTTAGGCTGGCATTTAAAGTATGGTGAGTATTTTTTTAAAACTGGCCGGATTTTAAAAGAGAATACTTTTTCTCAGGAGATGAGGGATTATATCTGGCCAAATATTTCCTGGGGTTATGATGTTTTTGCGTATGGGGCATATTATTTGGGTGGATTTTTAGGATTAACTCTCCTTGCAGCTTTGGTTATCACCTTAACTTTTTTCTTTTTCTCAAAATTTGCCAAATTAGATTATTGGGATAAGGCTATAATTTTTCCTTTTTTAGTTTTTATCCAGGATCCTGTAAATACTATTTCTCTTAGAAGCCAGCTTTTTGGAATGCTTTTACTTGGAGTAATGTTTTATATTATCAGACTTTATGAGGATGGTGATAAAAAGAAGCTTTTTTTGCTTGTTCCCCTATTTTTAGTTTGGGTAAATATCCACGGGCTTTATATTTTAGGCCTGGCACTTTTTTTAATCTGGGCAGGACTTAAGGTTTTGATAAAATTTATTGAAGAAGGTTATAAATTTAAATCAGTATTTGAGGGTGTAAAGTTTTTTGCAGGTGTAACAGTTCTAATACTTCTGGCAACTTTAGTTAATCCATTTGGCTATACAATCTATATTGATGCATTTGCCCATATTAGTGATCCAATGGTTAAATCTGTGATGGAGTATTTGCCCTTTAGTGAATTATCAAGCCTGTGGTGGAACCAGTTAACAATTGGGATACTTTTTGTATTTGGAGTGCTATTTTTAGCTTTCACAGATGGGCTTAAGAGAAACCTGCCACTTTTGGGGGTTATTACAGTTTTGTATGGACTATCTTTTATGGTTAGAAGATATGCCTGGAATTTATATTATCTTTCTTTACCTTTATTAAAACCTATCTCTGAATTTTTTAAACCTGAAGGTGAAAAAACTGCCAAGAGGGCTGCCACAGTAATAATTATCCTATCAATTCTTACTGCTTTATATATTAAGCAGCCCTTTTCCCAATACAGGGATATGAGCTGGGATATGTACTGCAGTTATTTTAATGGCTGTTCAAAGATGGGGGCACAGTTTTTAATTGATAATAATTTAACTGAAGGAGTATTTACAATCTATAATTGGGGTGGGTATTTAATCTGGAATTATCCTCAGATTAAACCACCAGTAGATGGAAGGATGCACCTTTGGAGGGATAGTAGTGGGGTAAGTGCATTTGAGGAGTTTTATAAAATTGAGCAGGATTTAGAAAGTATTGAGGATTCTAAATATAATATAGCTTTTGTAAACCCTGATAAAAATGTTTATGAAAGACTTATTAAGCTAATGGAGCAGGGAAAATGGAGAAGGGTATATAGGGATCAATATTCTTCAATATTTATCCGCAGCGAGAGAAAGTAATTAAATAAAAATCCAACTTTTCTCACTTGTATTTGACCTTTTCATGCTTATAATTAGTATAAGTTGACGCTTCAACCAAGTTTAAGATACAGTTAAATTAATAAAATGCCTGATAGAATTAAAAAATTTATTGAACAAGACCCTCAAATAAAAAATGGCATGCCGATAATAACCGGTACCAGAGTGACTGTAGCAGAAATAATAGATTATTTAGAAGAAGAAAAATTTATTGACAAAGTTATAAAGGACCTTAAAATGGCAGGGGTAATAATTGGAAGAGAAGAAATTCTGGCTGCTTTAGAGTTTGCAAAACTTCGAGCATCTGATGAAGCCCCAACCTCCAAGAAAACTAAGTAAACCCCTCTATTGACAAATGCAACAGTGTTGCAATATAGTTTTAAGATGCAAACTAATTCTACTGATATTTTTAGTGATCTCAAGTCTAAAGGTGCAAAACTAACAAGTGCAAGAAAGCAGATAATTACACAGCTTTTGAATGCTGACAGGCCTTTATCAGCAGCTGAAATGGTGAGTATATTTAATAATGATTTTGACAGGACTACAATTTATAGACAGATAACTTTTTTAAAAAACCAGGGTATTGTAAAAGAAATTGATTTTGGTGAAGGTAAAAAAAGGTATGAATTTTTTGCTAATGACCACCACCACCATTTAATCTGCTTAAAGTGCAAATCTGTTGAAGACTTTGACTTAAAACAGGATTTGGCATTAGAGGAAAAGAGAATTAAAAAGGAAAAGAAATTTAAAGTGATGAACCACTCTTTGGAATTCTTTGGAGTTTGTAAAAGATGTCAACGCTAGAATATATAATCGTTTTTACATTAATTGGATCTGTTGGATCGCTTTGGGGAGGGTTTCTACTTCTATCCAGGGAAAAATTAGCCCAGAAAATTTCTCATTTACTGGCCAGTTTTGCTGCAGGAACATTACTAGGGGCTGCTTTTTTAGATTTGCTGCCGGAAGCTTCTGAAATGGCAGGGGAAGGGATAAATGTATTTTTATGGACATTGGTGGGCATGCTAAGCTTTTTTATTTTGGAAAGGTTTATCCACTTTTTTCACCACCATGAGCAAATGCACAAAGACTTGCAGACAAAGTCCACTCTACCGCTAATAATTTTTAGCGACACAATCCATAATTTTATTGATGGAGTTGTTATTGGAGCAACTTTTTTAGTAAGTATCCCACTTGGGATTGTGACAACCCTGGCAGTAGCTGCCCATGAAGTGCCGCAGGAAATAGGAGATTTTGGGCTACTTTTGCATAGGGGCTTGTCTAAGGGTAAGGTTATTCTGGTAAATGTTTTAAGTGCATTAATTTCACTTGTTGGTGCACTTCTTGCTTACTTTGCAGGTGAGGCTATTTTGGAGGTAATATCAATCCCGCTTGCCTTAACTGCAGGGTTTTTTATCTATATTGCTGCATCTGATCTGATACCTGAAATCCACTTTGAAGAAAAAAAAGGCCTGGCCTTTTTGGAAAGTGTAATACTTCTGATAGGGGTTTTGTTTGTTTATATTTCTGTTTCCTTCCTGGAGCATGGAGGATAATCTTCTCTGTCTAAACTAAAATTAGGGATTTGAATTCAATTTTTAGAAATGTTAAGTTTTATGTAGTGATTTGATATAAATTACACAAAATATGAAAACAAACACACTTATATTAATTGTAATTGCAGTTGTTGCTCTGGGTGGATTATTTTTCCTTCTTAAACCAAAAACTGCGCCTATAACTACAACTGAGAATCAAAACCAAATTGTAGTTGCAGAGCAGACACCACAACCAAATGTTTTTGAGTTGGTGATTGAGGATAAAAAATTAGTATCAGGACCTGCAACTATTAAAGTAAACCAGGGAGAAGATGTAACTATTAAAATTATTTCAGATGAAGCAGAAGAATTTCATCTCCACGCTTATGATGAGAGTGCCGAGCTTGAAGTAGGAAAACAAGCGGTTTTAATATTTAAAGCAAATCTTTCCGGCAGATTCCCATTTGAACTGGAAAATTCCAAAATAGAGATTGGTGTATTAGAAGTACAGCCAAAAAGTAAATGAGTAATGATAAAATGGCTATTTATTCTATCCTTAGCTTTTAATGCTTTATTAATTCCTCAACCAGTTTCAGCCCATGCTTTTGGTAAGCTATATAATTTGCCAGTCCCTTTTTGGATGTACCTATATGGAGGGGCTGCAGCACTTTTAGTATCTTTTCTGGTAATTGGTTATTTCCTAAATAATACAAGTAAGAACTTTATTTATCCCACTATCAATCTTTCTAATAATCCTTTTTTCAGTATTCTAACCAAATCCTGGTTTCTAAATATACTAAAAGGCATTAGTGTTTTTTTACTCCTACTGACTATTATTAGCGGTTTTATAGGTGAAAATAGCGCATATTCCAACTTTAATATGACATTTTTCTGGATCTTCTTTGTTTTAGTCTTACCCTATTTTACAGCTTTTTTTGGTAATGTTTATGCTTTTATCAACCCCTGGAAGGTACTTGTTGAGTGGGGAGAGAAGCTATTGGGAAGAAAAGTAAAAGGAGTAGCTGAGTATCCTAAAAATTTAAGTTATTATCCGGCCTTGTTATTTTACTTTCTATTTATCTGGATTGAACTTTTTGGTAAGACAGGACCATTCAGCCTCTCGTTAATTCTTATTCAGTACACTTTTATAAACCTTTTGGGAGTGATGTCTATTGGTAAAGATAACTGGTTTAAGTATTGTGAATTTTTTAGTGTCTTTTTAAGGCTTATTGGGAAAATTGCACCTTTGGAATACCACAAAGGAACGCTTTATTTAAGACCACCTTTTGTGGGGCTTTTAAAAGATGGTGCAGAGCATTTTAGTTTGTTATTGTTTATCCTTTTTATGCTTTCCTCAACTGCTTTTGATGGTTTTAGTACAACTTTAGTTTGGTATAAGTTTTACTGGCAAAAAGTATCAGTGTTGATTACATCACTTCTTGGACCTGAACCTTATCAGGCTTTTCAATTAGTTGGACTTATATTATCTCCATTTGTTTTTTTGGCTATCTATTGGATTTTAATAGCTTTAACAAAATTAATTACCCTGAGCAAACTTTCTATTAAAAAACTAATGCTGGAATTTGCTTTTACCCTTATTCCCATTGCCTTTGTTTACAACCTGGCTCATTATTACAATCTGATTTTATCCTCAGGACAGGAAATGATAAGACTTATTTCTGACCCATTTGGATATGGGTGGAATTTATTTGGTACAGCTTTTTACACACCAAACCTGTCAATTTTAGATGCTGGAGTTACCTGGCATGTGCAGGTATTTTTAATTTTAATAGGTCATATTGCAGCAGTATATTTAGCACACATAGCTGCTTTAAGGATATTTCCTACCCATAGAAAAGCCCTTCTCAGCCAACTCCCTATGCTTATTCTAATGGTTACCTATACTCTTATAGGTCTGTGGATTTTAGCCCAACCTGTGACTGGCGGAGAGATATAAGATACTTAATATGAGAAAATTGCAATTTCTTATTTCATTTTTATTTCTAACTTCATACTTCATATTTGTGACTTCAGTTTTTGCCCATCTTGTGGGGCAGCCGCCCTTTTTTAAGGTAAATGGTATTTATGCAGATATTTACAATGTTTCATCAACATCTTTGGCGGATTTTAATTTGCCCCAGGATATTGTGAAGGAAAATTTTTTAGTTGGGGAGAATATAAATTTTGAAATAGATGCACCAGTTTTACCTGTACCCGAGGAGATTTTAAAACAGTCTGAGTTTAGTTGGGATTTTGGGGATGGGACAAAAGGGGTTGGGCTTAAAAATACCCATGTTTATAAAAAGACTGGTTCCTATATTGTAAAGGTTGAAGTTTCTGCAGGGGGACAGACACCCCAGATTCTGCAAACTACATTAATTAATATAGTTCCTGATAAAAACTACCAGCTTCCAAAAGCTGTAATTTCTGTTAATGGCTGGAGTGGTACAGGTGACCCAACTAAGGAATTTTTGGAAACTAAGTTTGACAAAGACTTTAATTTTGATGGGAGTAAATCAATTTCATCTTCTAAAATTACAGAATATATCTGGGATTTTGGAGACCAGACTTCAGGGACAGGTGTAATGGTTACCCACAGGTATGACACTAACCCTTATGCTGTGTTCCCGGTTCTAAGGATAAAGACTGAAGATGGATTTATTGCAGATTCAATGGTCCAGATAAAAGAAGGAAATCCCGCAACTAATCCTTTGGGTTATTTTCAAAATAGAGCTAATAATCCTTTAATGGGAACAAGTCTGTAGGAGAAGGTTTTTGTGGGGATATTTTTACTTTTATTAATTTATGGAGGATATTTTTTGGTTAAGAGGATTGCAAAGAAAAATTAGATTGGGTTTGCCCCAAAGATAAAGTCTGTGAAATTTCCCAGCACTGCTATTCCTACATGGGTCCATTTTGGGTCTAGCTGGTTTTCATTATGAGGACCATGGGAGCCATAAAATCTTTCTATTAAATCTGCATCATCTTTGAAACTACCATTGCCTGAGTTTTCCCCTAAACTCATAAAGCCTAATTTATTAAAGCCATCTTCTGAATTTATAAAATTTCTAAATCCTTCATGGTTATCTATTGAGCCAATACTTGAAAAGTGGGAAACCCTAAATTTTGCATATTCTGCCAGAGCAGGGTTCAATGAAAGTTTTGAGACACCCATTTTTTCCCTGTAAGAGTTTAGGGCATTTAAGATATTTTTAGAAGATTTGGGGTTGTCAACTTTTATTTTTGAAGATTCATTTTGTTTTTGGGTGACTGCTGCCAAAACTTTAGTGGGTTTGTCAGGTTCAATAACTTTAGCTACACTAGCTGGCGCTGCAGATGGTGAGGCTGATGAGGAGGCTTCTGAGAGAATTGGTTTTGGGGTTGGGGCAGGATAGACAATAGAATCCTGGACTTCTGATTTAATAGCGACTAATCTTAAAACCCTGGGTGTAAACCCGAGGATGAAGATTACTCCGAGTACGCAGTACG
>AMFJ01036201.1_pt1 | contig 25729 bp, 21 predicted proteins | sample 427208 | NCBI WGS metagenome assembly AMFJ01 (sample SAMN02954298, study PRJNA114691) | groundwater metagenome | biome: aquatic; feature: subsurface aquifer; material: sediment; isolation source: subsurface aquifer sediment | place: USA: Rifle, CO | collected 2008-08 | reverse complement strand
TGCTGGTGGTTTTCGGCTCGACCTACATTTCACGCTGATTTGGTAATGGTGCCACAAAAAAACAGAAGTAGATTATTATTACGTGTATCTGGTGGCTGACATACAGCAAAAAACAAGACAATTTTATTTGTCTTTTGGGATGATTCCTGTGGTGGAGCGGAGCGTAATCCCATTTACATGGGATTTGAGAGTATGTTACATAACTCGTCGCTATCTGCCTTGTTTGCAGATAAGTGACGAGTTATAAGAGGTATTCTGCAATGATTACATATTTTGTCCTGACTTTGTCAGTTTTTTTCTTTTTTTGAATTTTTATAATTCTTACGTTTTTATCATAGTGATATAACACTAACAAAAAAAGCGATAAAAACAAATCAAAGTGCTTTTTATTTGTATCTACCCTTATATGAAAATTGCTTACATTGATGCCCAGAATGTGCACAGAAAAACTCTTGATTATAATCGAAGGATTGATTGGCAAAAATTCTTTATATATCTTAAACAAAACTGTAAGGTCGATGTTGTTTATTACGCAGTTTGATATGTACAAAAATATGATAATTTTTATAAACGTCTTTCTTCTATCTGATATACCATGCTTTTCAAGGAAGTGACCATTTTGCCTGATTGAACTATAAAATGAAATGTGGATATAGATATTGCGATTAGGTCTATCTTTGATTTCTTTGAAGAATGATTAAAAAAGGCTATTATTATCAGTAATGACTGAGATTATAATACCCTTGTTGATGTATTAAAGAAAAAAGATGTTTTTGATTTTTTGATGGTTATTTATTCTGCGACAGCATCCAAACAACTTAGAAAATCAGCATGACCTTATATACAGGATATACAAAGAATTAGGCATTTAATAGAAAAAGACCCAGGTGATAAAACCTAGATCTTTTCTGGAATAGACAGTGGCAATACAAAGACTGACAGTAACTATTCCGCTGCTAACTATCTTCAGTATACATAAAACTCTTAAAAAATCAAATCATTTTTATTTTTTAAATTATTCTATAATGCAAGATTATCTCCTCCAACTCACTAGAGAGCTTCAACAAAGAAGCTACAGTCCGAGAACGGTTGAAATTTATTCGAATTGTTTTTCGTATTTTTTGAAACGAAGTAATAACGATATTTCTAAGATCTCCCGTGAAAAGATTATCGATTTTGTATTATATCTTCAAAGGCAAGGTAAAGCGCCAAAGACTGTCAATCTCTATAAGGATGTCATCAAATTTTTTTGTAATCAAATTTTGAAAGTTTCTTTTGCTATTGATATCAAACTTTCCAAAGAACCAAAAAAGTTACCGATTGTGCTTTCTAGGATTGAATTAGAAAAATTATTTGCGGCAACTAATAACGTAAAACATAGATTACTCTTAATGGTCGCCTATGGTGCGGGTATGAGAATATCTGAAGCGAAAAATCTGCGTGTACAAGATGTTGATTTTGATTCGTTGACTATTCATATCAAATGAGCTAAAGGACAGAAAGATAGGATAAGCATCTTGTCCGAAAAAATCCGTGAAGAATTGTCGAAATATTGTGCGTTGAAAAAATCAGATGAATATGTTTTTGAAAGTGAAAGAGGAGGAGTGTTGCATGTGAGAACTCTGGATAATATCTTTCATCATGCTTTAGAAAAATCTGGCATCACCAAGCCAGCTAGCTTTCATTCATTGCGTCATTCTTTTGCTACGCATTTATTAGAAAATGGGACCGATATCCGTTATGTTCAGGTATTGTTGGGGCATAATAATATTCGTACTACTCAGATGTATACGCAAGTGACTAATCCAAGTCTGAAAAATATCATTAGTCCACTTTAAAATGAATGTAGAATTTATAATTTATAATTCAGAATATAGAAATTCAAATTACAACTCCACTTGATCTTTTATGTTTGGGATTTCACAAGTGAAACCTATTTTTTCAAGTTTGGATTTCAGCATGGTCTGGGCGGTTCATTCTCCATGGACGATAAATGTCTTTTTAGGTGCTTGGGTAAATCCTTTTGCCCATCTCATAAGCTGCTCGGAATCTGCATGTCCGGAAAATCCGTTTATTTTTTCTATTTCTAGATTGACTGCAACTTCTATGCCCATCAGTCTTACTCTTTTCGCTCATTCTAATATGAGTCTTCCTAGCGTTCCTTCTGCTTGATATCAGACAAACAGCAATGTATTATTTTTGTTCCAAAGTCCATGCTTGAGATGATGCGTGATCCTTCCCGCAGTACACATCCCATTTCCTGCTATGATGATGCAAGGTCCCTCATAGGCATTCAATTTTATGGAATCTTCTATGCTTTCTGTGCATATCAATTCTGGAAAATCAAAAGGATGAGCATATTTGTGCAATGCTTCTTCGTCAAAATCCTCTGTATGTCTTTTGAATATCTCTGTCGCTTTGATAGACAAAGGGCTATCCAAAAAAATCTTCTCATCAGGGAATTTTCATTTTTTGATGATGATATTGAGGAAATAGAGGAGTTCTTGAGTCCTTTCTACAGAAAATGACGGGATAAGGAGTTTTCCTCATCTGTTATATGTCTCTGTGATATATCTTATCAATAATTCTTCTTTGCTTGCGGTGTCCTCATGAAGTCTGTCTCCATATGTTGATTCCATAAACAGATAATCTGCCTCTGCAATCAAGGTCGGGTCTTTGATGATAGCGGTATCTCGTTGTCCTATATCTCATGAAAATACGAGTTTTTTCTTTTGTCCATCTTCTGTGATGAAAAGTTCTATGCTCGCTGATCCCATTATATGTCCTGCATTTTGGAATCTTGCCTGGATCTTGTCAGTTACATCATATGTCTGGGTATATTCCACTATGCTGAATAATTTCATCGCTGCTTTTGCTTCATCTAGGGTATATAACGGAACTCTTGGTTCCTGATTTGCTCTCAGTCTTCTTTTATTCTCTTGTTTGATGTTTTTGTCTTGGATCTCTGCACTATCTTGTAACATGATTCAGCAAAGATCTCTTGTCGCAGATGTCGTATATATTTTCCCCTTAAATCCATTTTTATAGAGTTTGGGGATCAATCCGCAGTGATCGATATGTGCGTGAGTAAGCACCATGAAATCAATCTCTTTGGGATCAAAAAGAAATGGCTCATAGTTGAGCATCATTATTTCTTTGGGTCATTGGAACATTCCGCAATCTACGAGAAATTTAGTGTTTCCTGTCTCGATGAGATAACATGATCAGGTAACGATTTTAGCGGCTCAGCAAAAGGTCAGTTTCATTTGTTTTTGTTTGTAGGAGATAAATATTCTAATCTATCTCTAATTATATAGGAAATCTGTTATTTTTGCAAATTTTGGTCTAAAAGATTATTCTTCTTCCTTGAAGAAATCTTCCTTGCTTTGGATAGTTGTTCCATAGCCATTTTTGAATATCAGATGATCTTCTGCAAATGTTATCGTAGTGAATCCTTTCCGGAATCTTTGGTCACATAATTTCAAAGATTCTTGGATGATCCTGCTTTTGTCTTTTGCTCATTCAGCTGCAAATTGTTCTGCACAACGATTGAAGTCTAGCCATGAATTTGCATATGCAGTTGTTGTCATCTCTAGATACAGTACTTCTAGAAATAAGCTGATCCTTTGAAAATCACTGGTATGATCTCCTACAACCAATTCAAAAATTCATTTTGCGACTTCAGCTCAAAATAATTGATTTATCAAGCTATCTTTTTTATTTTGTTCATGTCTTTCTTCTCGTGTTTGTTCTGGTTTCTTTTCTTCTTTTGGTTCCCTTTTGAAGATATTGAAAATAGATTTTTTTGTCTGTACGGGTATAGTCTGTATAGGTTTAGAAAAAAATCTTTCTTTGATCTGCGGATAGATGTTTTTGTTGAAATGTCTTAAAACGTCTGCTACAGAGAGATCTCCTATGTTTTCTAGTGAGGTATTTTGTTTGGTTGTTTCTAGTTTGTTCATGTAATTTATCTTTTTTTCTAAAACATATTTTTTTCCTTCGGAGATTTTTTTAACGCTTCGCTGGACATACTTTTGGTGGGTTCCCGTGGCATGCATCTGGGGGCTAATAAGTGTTTATTTTTTTTCTAATAGTAAATCGCTGTAAGAAACCGAGATCAAATCTTCTTGTGGAATCTTAAAGAGGTCTAGAAAGAATTGGCATTGTTCCAATAGTTTTTCTTTGCCTATGTTTCCATCGTTATCAATCGCTTCAATCTCAACAAATGTCCCCAAGTCTTTAACCGTATCAATATGAAATTTTACATTATCTATGAAATAGATCTCTCTTTTTTTATCTATAACAACCAAAATGTCAAGAGCCTTTGTTAGAATCTCTTTTAATGAAGATTTTGGATCTGATTTGAATAAGGTCACATTCGATTGTTTCGGTCCTTCCTTATCTTCTCTCTGGTAATGAATCAAATGATTCTCTATATTCCCTTCCCTTAATTTCAATCTCCCGAAATTCACGTTGAAGTACGTGTCGATCTGATGATCCGTTCATCTGAAATCAGCATTTTTTGATTTTAATATCTCTCTGATCATATCTTGGTTATCTGATTTTGCTTTGATTTCAATGTTTACGTGTGCCATGGGATTTCTTTTGCATATAAAATTTAATTTAAATACCTTTGCTTATTCGCATTATGTTCATCCAAAGTGCTTCCATAATGGATATTACCTTGCATATCATGTAAGTAATATAAGTAATCAGAGGTCTGAGGATTGAGTACTGCGTTGATGCTTTCTCGTGTAGGATTGGAAATCGGTGTCGGTGGCAATCAGCGGACTGCTCTGGTATTGTAGATATTTGTTTTGTCGCTGATGTTTTGTCCTATTACGCTTGGTGTACATGTTGCATATGATGTCTTCAATCCGTAACAGAGCGTGATGTCTGCATCTAACGCCATTCCTATGCTTAATCTCTTGAGGAAAATCCCTGCAACGGTCGGTTTGTTTGCGAGATTCCTTTCTTCTTTTTCTAAGATACTTGCGAGGATCATAATTTTGTACCAGTTTGCTGGAGCGCTTATTTTTTTTCGTACTCTGGTGTTAAATGTCTTTAGTTGTACATATACCAGTTGGTCTATGATATTTTTGGTCTTATCTACTTGATAGGTATCAGGATACAAAAAACCTTCCAGGCTTTTTAATTTAGAATTTAGAATTCATAATGCAGAATTATTAAGGAATGGATATTTTGACTGATATTTTGCTATGATTGTCGGGTCGCTTACAAAAGCGAGATATTCTCCTGCTGTGATGTATCATTTTTTACTTAATGCTTCGTCGATATCGTAGATGGATCGTCCTTCCAAGATCGTGAGACGAAGATAGTCTTTTTCTGATCACTTGAGAATTTTTGCTACGAATTCTGCTTTGGTATAACTTCCGCTAAACTGGTAATTTCCTGGTTCAAGCTTGGAAAAATCTACATCATGATTTTTGATATAGAGTTTCATGCGGATTTTGTCTAGGGTCCCGAGTTGATTCAAAATCTTGGAAGCGCTTTCTCCTGAGTCTATAGTTATCTTTTCGTTGAGGGTGATCTTTTTCGTGAAAAAATAGATGGATAAAATAATCACTATAATCGTTATCCGTCTTCAGATCCTTATTTTTTTCTTTGCTTGTCTCATCGTGAAATTAATAAAATAAATGTGGAATAGCTTATAACTATATGATATATAAATTCAAATATATAACAAAATTTAACAATAAAAAAACATCGAGCTGATACGCCCGATGATTATGTTGTTTTTTTTATGCCTGAATTTGAATTGTTTGATATATCCTTTTGATATCTAAACGTATCATTTGTTCGTGTTCCCAATTTGCACCGGTTGAAGATTCCCAATCTTGCATGAAGAACATCTTTTTGATATGTTTGCTTTCAAAAATAGATAGATAAAACTGGTTGAGTATACGATGATCATATCCTGCCGTTGTATCTTTTATTCTTTCCATCGGCTCTTCAAAAATTGTCTGATCGAACATATTTTCTCCGGATTGGTGCAACTCTTCTATATATTCCTGCATAGCAAGGATATTAAGTCGTATAGAACCTTTTCCTCCTGTGCTGATGGGACCTGATACCATAGCTAAGTTTGGATGTGCATTTGCTATGATCATCATAGCTATTTGCAGCAAATCTTTGAATGTTTTCGCTTTTTGCAGCTGTTCGTTGATGAATCTGTATCTGGTCACCAGATCTTTCACACCTTTGTGAAGCTCATACACTTGTTTGGTTTTTTGTTCTATGTCTTGTGGTCTGCCCCAAGTTTTTGGGCTTCCTGCAAGTATTATCATCAAAACAAGTTCCTCTTTTTTGAATGATACTTCCTTTTTGGAAAATATTGTTCGTATTTTTGATCTTTTTTCGCAATTTTTAACAAATGCTTCAATCGAATCAAATCCGATAGCTTTTAATCTTTTGTTTATGTTCATTTTTTTTGTTTTTTGTTTATATATTTTATAGTTATTTTTCCATTAAAGTCAATCTCTTATGATTTTGTCTTTTAAAAAAACATCGAGCTGATACGCCCGATGATTATGTTGTTTTTTTTATGCCTGAACTGTGTCCGTTTGATATATTCTTTTGATGCCTCCCAAACGTATAAGTGCTTGCTGTTGTAATGTGGCACCCGTTGAAAATCTCCAGTCTTTCATAAAGAACATTTTTTTTATGTATCCGCTTTCAAAAAGCGGCAAATAAAAGTCATTGAGCAGATTATATATTTCTCCTTCGTCTTTTAGCCTTTGCAGGTGTTCTTCAAAAACCATATCATTGAATACATTTTCTCCCGATTGATACAATTCTTCCATATATTCCTGCATAGCAAGAATATTCAGCTCTTCAGAAATCTTTACTCCTTTGCTGCGAGGGCCAGCTACCATACTTAATGGTCCGTGTGCTGTATGTAATCTCGCCTTAGCTACTTCTACTAAATTTTTGACTGTTTTTGCTTTTTCCAATTGCCCGTTGAAGAATTTGTATCTGTTTACCAAATCACCCATTTCTTCACGAAAACTTTCTACTTTAATAGTACTTTTTTCTATTTCTTGCGGTCTGTTCCAATGTCTTGGACTTCCTGCAAGTAGTACCATTAAAGCCACTTCCTCTTTTTTAAATACTGCTGTGTGTGTTTGTGAATGTTTATCGCAATATGCAACAAATTCTTCAATCGAATCCTGTCCGATAGCTTTTAATCTTTTTTTTATGTTCATATGTTTTTTGTTTTTGGTTTGTGCTTTCTATAACCATTTTTCTATTAAAGTCAATCTCTTGTTTTTTTTTGATGAATCTTAAGTAAGGGAAAAATATTTGAGGATGATGATTATCCCTGTCAATAGGAGAAGAATATTCTTTTGGATGAAATTCGCTGTCGGAGAGTCTGTCTTTATCCTTAATTTCTGTAAAAGTTCAGCCATGAAAGAATGTTCATAATTTTTTTTATCTTGTATTTCATGTCACCTCATATATTGTGCTAATGTTGTCAAAGGGCAGATCATGTCTCGTCTTTTAAAGATTATCAATGCCCATAAAAATTGGGATCCCACTAATATCAGCCCAAATCGAAAATAATAATTTATTTTTTCTGGCCATATTTTCGATGAGACAAAAAATAATCCAAATCGCAGCATTATGATTGTGAAGTGCAAAAAAAAGATACTATCGATGAGAATTTTCGGGGCTTTTATTTTCATAATACCATCATAATCAATGATACAAAAATTTCAATATTAAAAAATTAAAAAATTAAAATATTTTGTTGATTAGCTGATCAGTATTCTTAATATTTTAATATTCTAAATTTTCATAACTTTTTAATATATTCATATTTATGTGAACATATCTTGGACAAAACTTTCTTATAGATGCCAAAATCAGAAGCTATATCGCTGACAAGATTTTGGTATTGTATCACAAATGCTGATGTGAAGCATTGATAGAGATATGACCGGGAAAGTGATCTATAACTAGGCTTATTGATACTATTTCTCCTAACTTTTTTGTTGTGGATAAGGATCCGACTTTTTTTGATAATTGAAAATTGATAATTGAAAATTGAGAATTTATTCTAAGTGATATATTGGAACTAGATGTTGAAGAGATGTTGAAAGAAAAAAATCTCAGTCCAAAAAAGACTTTGGTAGTGTGAAATCTGCCGTATTATATCACTTCACCGATCTTGAGAAAATTTTTTGGTGCTTGAAATCAAGAATTTATGTGAGGAATTTTTATGGTGCAGGATGAAGTGGGTCAGAAAATCAGAAGTGATGCCAAAAAAAAATCTTATCTCCGATGGTTGCTCAATTATGCGTGTGATGTCACATATCTCAAATGAGTCCCTGCCAAGTGTTTCAAACCAGCACCTAAGGTAAAAAGCTGTCTCATCCAACTGACAATCAAAAATGACCAACCTAGGATATCTTTTGATACTTTGATAGAATTTTTGGAATTATTTGCACCGTTTAGTAGAAAAACCTTGGGAGCTATTCAAACTATGCTCACTAAACGTTTCGCGATGAAAACTCACTGCGTTCGTGATAAAAAGCCTGCGGCTGACCAATGCCCTTCGGGCGATGAAAGGATAACATCTATTATTCCTGCGTATTTGAGTAAAAAAAGATTGGAAGAATTGACTTGGGACGATTTGGCTACTATTTTGAATAAGTAGAAGGTGGAAAGTAGAAAGTAGAATATCTGTAAAGTCTTGCAAATTAGCTTATATTGATTATATAATTTGATGCTTGAACTTTTCAATTTTTCAATCTTTTAATCTTTCAATATTGTTTATGAGTATATTAGTCTACAATGGAGAAAAATTTCAGAGAAGCAAGATATGGTACTTGGTTTTTGCAGTGATATTTGCAAGCGTATTTTTGCTTTCCATCCTCAATAATAATGTCGTCGGGGCAGTCTTGCTCTTCTTCTTGTTGGGAGGATATTTCTATTATTCTACAATCAACAATCAGGTCATCAAGATGACTATAGATAAAAATCAGCTTCTTATCTGAAATAAAACATATCTACGAAATTCATTTCTCTGATATGTCGTAGAAATCTATCCCAAAACACAGCAAATAAAAAATATCGTTTTGATTACTCCCAAATCACATATCATCTATACTTTTGATGATACGTTTGATCATATCAAATGATTCCTTTTGAATCTTGATAGTTACTTACCTATGCTTGGTGATTTCCATCAAACAACACTTGAAAAAGTTTCTAGAAAGATACAACTCTAACTCGCTATGCTCGTGATAAACGCTACGCGATGAAAATTCACTTCGTTCATGATGAAAGCTACGCGATAAAAAATTCTTCACTTTTCATTATTAATCATTCATTAAAAAATATGAATCCAATGTCTTCACATAGATTGGTTATCAAAGATGCGGCATGGCAGTTAATATGAAGGATTATCAGCGCTTTGTTCGGTTTTTTGACGATCAAAATCATAACCCCTTATTTGTGACCTTTGCAATATGGAGATTATTCCACTATCCTAAAATATTTTGCTATATGGACGGCTTTGGCTGATTTGTGATTGTATGTTTTGGCTGTCAAACGTTTATGAGCGATCAAGGAAGCTGATAAAGATCCAAATCATACAGAGTTGAAAAGCGAATATGGTAAATTTGTCGGTACGAGAGTCATCATCATGACTGTAATATATGCCGTAGCGATTGTGGTAGCATATCTCTTGCCTGCATATACCTCTAATCCTTATTTGGTCCGATGATTACCGTTTGGTATGATTTTTTCTGCGAGCTTTATGTTCGCATGAATCCAGCAATTGCCGCTCCAAATTTTTTGGAGAATGGATCAATTGAGCTGGACGCTTATCACTGCTAGACTCTCTCAAATCGCTATCCTTGTGCCTGTTGTTTTCTTCATATTCAAAAATGTGACGTTCAATGGAAGCACGGTTTCCTTGATTGCATTTTGTTGTATCATGTTTTCCGTTGTTGCAAGCTCAATAGGACAAAATATAGAAATCCATTATCGTGCAAGAAGAATCCTCCCGCTCAAAATAAAATTTGACTGGAAATTCACCAAGGATATCATCATAAGAAATCGGCAATACGGAATCTCCTATTATCTCAGCAGTTTTCATACATTGATTGTTCTTTTGTTTTTGTGACGGTTCTATCCTACTTCATCAGGACATGATTATACGGGTGTCTGGGCGTTATCTTTGACCTTGATTGAAATCCTGCTCATCATCCCTTCCTCATTAGGAAATAGTCTGCTCCATAAGATATCAAGTTATTCATTGATCAATAAACGCAAGAGCATCGGAAATCTTCTTCTCCTTATCTTCTGGATAGGATGAGTCATTGCTATCAATTTTTGGCTCTTCGCTGATCAGATCATCCTTGTAGTCTCATGAAAAGCTTTTTTGTGAAGTTTCGCTTCATTGACTGCTCGATGATCCAACCAGATACTTCCATTTCTTGGAATAGTGCTCTTTCGAAGCTTCATCAAACAGGTATATAATTATCTTTTTGTAGCCGTAGATAAACAAAATGTACTATTACCGATCAATTTGATCTGAGTGCTTATCGGTATCCCTTTATGAATACGGATGATCCCAAAATATTGATTGTTTGGATGAGTTGTCACTCAGCTTGCTATAGAATTCATTTTTATGCTTGGTGCGATCCGAGTGGGAAAAAGAAAACAAGTACAACCGATATTCTCTTGGAAAATCTGAGGAATCCTGACTTTGATATTGATTGCGATGGCTTTTGTAGGCTATGCAATCACATATTTCCGGCATATAGATATTCTACGATTCTTTATCGTAGCATTCGTACTTAATGCACTTGTGGTATATGCCTCTCTTTCAACGATCAAGAAAATTGCCAAGGGTCTGACGGTAGAGGATACTATAGATCCTGTTCTTTAAGATACTAATGATAGTGTAACTAATTTTCCTTCTTCTTCAGAAACTTCATCTATTTTCACTTGTACTTGGTCTCATTTCTTATATTTTTCTAGTTCTTTTTTGTTTTCCACTTTTATTCTTCCTCTGATTTTATCGTCCTGATCTAGGGTTACAAATCACATTTTGTTTGCAATGTTATTTATCATACCTGTATGTATTGATCATACTTTCAAATCTTTTTTTGTTATTTTTGGTAATTGAGACATACTTATCTGTATATTGTTTTCTTTATTTTTTTCTGCTTCTATTTTTTCGTCTTCTTTCTCAATTTGAGCTTTTCTATATGCTAAGAAATTTTCTTTCAATCATTTTTCACTATATTTTCCAAATTCAAATACATCAAGGACTTTTTTGAGATCTTCAAGTCAGATTTTTTTGATATTGAGAAAATTTCCATTTGTAGGTAATCCAGCTATTTTTGTAGGAAGCTGGTTTAAACTGAACATATAGAGGTCTCAACTTTCAAATATCTTGAAATATCCGACTCCCATGGCTGCTGCCATCTGTTGTCCACCATTAAATTCTTTACCGAGTGCAAAAATGAATCTTTCATTGTTGAAGTTACCGAATCTTCCTTTTTTGTCTAATTCTTCTCGTTCTGTCATTTTTCTTTCGTTTTCTTCTTTTTGATTGTCATTTTTTAGATTTAATTTTTTTAATTCTTCTTCGTTTAATACCTCCAAACCTGTGTGTTTAGGATTTTCAAAATATTCGTAAATATTGTGTATCTGTATTTTACGATGCAGACCAAATAATGTCTTGTGGCTCACTTGCTTATCAGCTCAACTAAATTGATAATCTTGGCTATCTACCTTATCTACGAAATCTACAAACCTTTTTATTTGATCTCTATGTTTTGGATGTAACACTCCAAGCTCATTGAGAAGATTGAAAATCATATGCGTGCTAGATGTCGGTTTGTTGATGTTTTTCGTTTCTTGGGATCTATCATGTTCATCCACTATCGCTAATGCATTGAATAATGATTTGGATGCCTCTCCTTTGTGAGGTCATTCTTGATATATCTTTTTTACTATATCTAATCCATTTTTTGTTCCTCCTGAATCATATTCAAATCATTTTTCTCATCTTTCTCCATGAGATACTAATTTTTTTGCATAGTCGACATTTTCACCTTTTGGATCCTTAAAAAATTTTGCTAATTTAAGCAAATGCAATCCTGCATCCTTGTCGATATCGCTTCATCCATGTGTAGTGATCTCTTTGTTGAAAAGACGTTTTATCACTTCATATACATCTTTTTTGAATTTTCATTTTAATTCTCTATCAGCTAGAGTGACTTCATTGTCATAGAGTTTTCATTTTTTATAGATTTCATTATTTTTTTTTGCTTCAGTGAGTATTTCTGTTTTTGATTTGTTCCCAAAATATTTTTGCCAAATCTTATGTTCATATTTTTCTTGTATCCGAGCTTTGAAATCTTTGAGGTATCATCTTGCGTTGTTATTGTTTTGATTGACAAAAAATTGTAGATTATCTGCAATCTCTTTTGCTGTCTCTTGTTTTTTTCTTTCTGTTTCAGAAAGGTCGAGAACTCGATCATTCAGTTGCTCTAGATTCTCAAATCTTGGTTTCAATGCTTTTGGGTCTATTGTTTTCATATTTTTACTTTAAAAACTAAATGATATATCTATATTATACTCACAAATGTCAAAAAAAGCAAATTTTACCTCAGTCTAAGGTCTATAAAGTCAAAAGTTTGTAAAGTCTATGTATATTTTATATTTATTCTCATTTATTGTGAAAACTTTAGCGATAGAAACGAGTTGTGATGATACTTCCATAGGAATTATTGATTTTGATTGACAGATTTTTTCTGTAGATGCATTATTGGCATATTCACAGATAGATGATCATCAAAAATATTGAGGTGTGGTGCCGGAAATCGCTTCTAGGCTTCATTTTGATAAAATCATCGAAGTGGTCAAAAATATCGGTCTGGATAAAATCAAAGATGTGGATTTTATCAGTGTGACTACGCATCCCGGACTTCCAGGATCTCTTGTAGTCGGTAAGACTGTCGCTTCCTTGCTTTCCAGCTATTTTGCTAAACCGTTGGTCCATGTTAATCATATCTATGGGCATCTTTTTTCCCTTTTACTTGAAAGAAATATCTCTGATATCCAATTCCCGCTAGTGGTGTTGACTGCGAGTGGCGGACATAACGATATATACGTTGTAAATAATTACGAATTATGAATTACGAATTACGAATTAACAAAAATCAATGATCAATTAATTGAACGGAGGGAATTTGGGGGATATACAATTGCTAAGGTAGGATATACGCTGGATGATGCGGCAGGTGAGTGCTTTGATAAGGTATCAAGGATGCTTGGCGGTCCTTATCCTGGATGACAGCGGATTGCGGAAAAGGCATTGAAAGGTGGAAAGATGGAAACATGGAAAGATTCAGAAATTGCTGAATTAATCAAATTTAAGCGTATATTTTTGTCGAAAGAGGGCTTTGAATTCAGTTTTTCATGAATGAAATCCCAAGTGTCATTTCTTTTGAAACAGTTAGAAACCAAATGAATTCCGTTGACTGAAGAGCTTATCTGTGATATCGCGTATGAGTTCCAAGAAGCTGTTGTTGAAGTCATGGTCAAAAAGCTTGTCAGAGCGGGTATCGCTTTTGATGCGAAGACATTATGATTGGCCGGAGGAGTATCATGCAATGATAGATTACGAGAATATCTCCAAAGCTATGCACAAGAAAAATTGCCTGAGGTCGTCTGTCTGAGACCGATGAAAAAGGTCTATTCTATGGATAACGCTGCGATGATCGGGTTGGCGGGAATACTTGAACATATTAATTAATAATTAATAATTAATAATTAATAATGGTGGATTTTTTTTTAATATAAAATAAACAAAAAAACTAGGCGCGTGTCCTAGTTTCTTTTTTTCTGAAAATATAATTTAATTATTTAACGCTTTTTACGGTGATATCAAAGATCAATGTCTTTCCTGCCAATTCATGGTTTGCATCGAAGATAAGATTATCTGCATCCACTTTATATACTTTGAATGTCTGTCCATTTTGTGACATCACTTGCATACCGACTTTGTATTGAGCTGCATCAGGGATTTGCGCTTTTGGTACGGTAAGCAATTTCTTTTCGTCTCGTACTCCGTATGCATCTTGTGGAGCTATTTCTACGGTCTTTGTCTCTCCGACTTTCATACCTTCGACACCTTTGTCGAATCCTGCAATCATCTGTCCTGCACCTACATTGAATGCTAATCCTTCATTGTAGTTTCTTCCTGATTGGTATTTTCCGCAAGCTTTTGCTATGCTTTCTACGCTGGTATCAAATACTGTCTCTGCATCCAATCTTCCTACGTAATCTACGGTTACGGTATTTCATTTTGCTACGACTTGTCCATCGCTAGATGTTTTTGTCTGTGCTAAATATGCTGCAATAGCATCTTTGCAAGAACTGTTTGTAGCGGTAACTTCGTTAGTAGCAGGGGTAGTAGTGTCTTTTGGTTGTTTAGTTGTACATCACATGAGTCAAATCATAGATAATGATAAAATAGATAGGCTTATAATTTTTTTCATTCCCTTCTAGATAAAAGGATAAAAGTGGCACTACTGTAGTTATTTCTTTTCTGTTTTCAAACTGTATTTTTCTCTTTATTTTCTTCTCATTTTTTTTTGCAAATGCATCAAAAATCACTATAACTTTTTTGTATGCCGTTTATCGGCTTCTTTTTTGGCTTATATTTGTTGGATTTAGCACTTTATATATCTTCATGAAATCGTTGTTTTCAAAAAGCATTTCTAAATTTGTATTGATGCTCTCAGTGCTTTCTATCGCCTTTTTCATCGGTAAGAGCAATGCGACTATCCCAAATGATTATATAGCGAATTACGAAATCCAAGCAGATTATAATAAGATTCTCTGACTCTTCGTCGAGATTGATGCTGCGACCAAAATCTGAAATCAGATTGCTCAGACTAAATTTTCTGAACTTAATGCGAGTTTCCAAACCGTATTTCCAAAATTTCCTCAGGACTATGCGTTCAAAGTCACCTATCAACAATGTTTAGATGTCTCTCTAGGATTGACTACATATACGAGCATTGATTATCAGACAAAACTTGCTTCATTTATGACCAATTGTTATAAGCCATTCAGTGATATCGTCAAAAAAGTGAATTCAAAATATACCATAGTCGCCAATGCAAAAATTTCTCCTCAGTGAGGACCTGCGCCATTGACGGTGACTTTTGATGGAAGAGCAAGTATCGATCCTTCCAATGATACTATTCCTTCAAAAAACTTTTTCCGATATTATAGGGATACTAATGGTAATGATACGAGTATAGGTATATGACCGGTTATAAATACTACGTTTGAAACTCCAGGAAATTATCAAGTGCATTTGACGGTCAGAAGCTCAAATAAAGCTACTGATTGAATTTTTGATGGAGAAAAGACTATGTCTATCGATGTCTTACCAAAAACTGCAAACATTGTCGTCTATGCCAATGGACAAAAATTGCTCAAGGATGGTAAAATAAAAATAGGAATCCAAGAGGCTGAAAGAGGAGTCATCTTTGATGGTTCACCTACCTTGCCTATGTGAGGAAGACAGATTCTTTCACATAATCGGACAGTCACTTCTAAAGAATGATTTAATTATACCAAAGATGGTGATGGTAAACCGGGTATTATGAGATTGGTTTTGCCATGACAATGAGAATATAAACTTGCTTTGACTACTATCGACAATGAAGCGAACAAAATTACTGATAATTTCTATGTCCTTGTTTCTGATCCTGTTGCAATCATCAGACAGATGCCTGAAAAAGGAAATACATCTATAACCTATGCATTTGATTCCTCTCCTTCGTATTCGATAGTATCTAGCCTTAAATTATTTACGCGAGAAATCTTTGATGAAAATGGCAATAAAACAGAAATATTTCAAGGAAAATCCATCAAACAACAGTTTAAGAAACCATGAGTATATACTGTGAAATTAACGGTTGAAGACGAGCTTGGACAAACCAATACCGACTCTATCTCCGTATATGCAGAATCTACTGATCCTATCCCTCAGTTCACTATCACTCCGACAAATGCTCGAAAAAATCCTTCTGAATTTATCTTGGATGCTTCTGTAAGTTCTGATCTGGATAAAACCAATGGGTATGATAAACTTGTATACGAACGGTCATTTTCTGATGCTGCAACAACAAAAGTCATCAATACTGAAAATAATAATGAAAAAATAAGCGTCCAATTCAATGCTATAGGAAAGCATACTATCAAGCTTAGCACAAGAGATGATTATGGAAAGCTGACAGAAATATTAAAAGATATAGAGGTGAAATCCATCCTTAGACCAGAGATATTCGTCGTTCCGATCGCTACTCCCTGGGGAAATCCTATGAATTTTGTCGTAAAATCCAATCAGCCGATCATCAATTATCAATGGGATTTTGCTGATAAGGATACGAGAATCATACAATCAGATAAGATAGCTCATGCTTATAAAAAAGCGGGTGTATATAAAGTCGTACTCAAAGTCAGCTGAGCTGATGGTATGGAAAATGAAGTGAGCAAAAATGTTTTTGTCGGAGAAAAAACTTATCCTGTCGTATGATTTACTGTCCTCAATAAATTATCTAATATCCAGACACAAAGTGATGAATGTCTCGATGCTGAATGATGAAGCGGTATGATCCCTGCATATAGGATGGATAGATATCTTGATTTCACCATTGATCCCTCATTGTCTGTAAATACCAAAGGAGAGAAAGTGTGACTTCAATTTTTCTTTCAACCGAAAAATGGTGAAATTTTCAAACAAGAAAAATTTAAATACAAATTCAATGAATTGTGATGTACCTATGTCGATCTCACTGCTGAAGATACTACAATCTCAAAGAGTGATACGACCAGAATATATTTTAAGGTGGTGAATGCTTTGCCAAAACTTGATAATATCATGCTGTTCTTTCCACAATATGGAAACCAGGTGGGTGTAGGTTTTTCTGAAAATACTACTAAAGATATTTTCAATGATGTGTTTGATCCTTTGATCGTCAAGGTAGCTGCTACTAATGCTATGGATCCTGATTGATTCATCTCTTACTTCAAATGGTATTTTTATTATAAAGATGATCCAACCAGGACATTAGAGACCAAAATCACTCCAGGAAGCATTCCTTATGTCTATTTTTCACTTCCGAGAGTGCCTGGTGAGTTTATGTTTGGAGTGACTATGTATGATAATGATGAAAGTAGTCAAAGTAATGAAGATATTATTGGAAATGGTCCATTAGTGTTTTTTCCACCCGATGTGACGAGGCCGGATATTCCCTTAGTAACATTAAAATCTGATCTTTTAAGTGTGGAAATCGGTGATGAGGTGACCTTTGATGTAGTTTCAAAAATAATTTCTGATAGGCCTGATTTTATCAGAGAAAGGACTATCCAATATGATTTTGATGGTAATTGAACATGGGATCTGATCACAAAATCTGACCGTGTACAACATATATATACCGATCCTAGTCCTGACGCCTGATATAGGCCAAGAGCATCAGTTCTTTATAGAGGATATAAATGATTTGGTGTCTGAGGCAATATTGTAGTTAAGAATTGACTTAAACCGATGCTTTTATCTGATACGTTTGAAAAGCTCGCTATCTTTAGAGATGTAAGTTTGGGTAGTGTCGCTAAAAAGACTATCTGTCTTAATATCAAGAAATGCGCTACTAATTCCTGATCTATTGTCACTACAGGGGATGTTTTTAAAACCATCTATCCTGATTTTGATAAATATTTCATCTCTATGGAGGTAACTGATATTTACGCAAATACGGCTGATAAAAGACGAACATTGAATTTGACGACAGGTGAGGCTAATGCAGGTGATTTCCATATTCTTTCTATTCCCAAAGTTTCTATCACCAACGGCGTAATCGATTTCTTTGTCGGTAAAAATCTCAAAAATAGTATCCTGTTATATATCAAATACGATGATTCTAGGGGTGATTGTTATGTAGATACTGATATCGCTTTTGATAGTAAAGGTGATGGAATCAAAGACAACGATCAAGATTTTTTATGTAATGAACTCTCTCTCAAAAAATATGAACCAAAATATGAATCCGTTGTGGGGAGAATCTATTATACGAAAACAGATACTACTAAAGTTTCCAAAGACTTTACGGTTTCATTCTTGGATTTTGAAGCAAATTTAAGTCCAGAAATGACTCTTGTCTATAAGGAAATCAATGATTTCATCAATACGCTTCAGGATGTAGGTACTACTTGAGATATCGGTAATTTCAGGGTATTTATGGTGGGACTCAGAGATGGATTGATTGATCAAACAGATACAAGATCCAATGTGGTTTCTGTAAAAGATTATTATGAAACTCATACGCTTGATTTGAATCCAGATCAAAAAACATTGCTTACGGATATCTTTACCAAACTTACTGATAAATCTGTATGTGCTGCTGATTGATGTAATCAATATCAACAAGCAAAAGCTGAAATAATCGGTATATTACCACCGAATCTTGCGGTAGATGTGGAATGATTGTTCAAAGAATTTGAATCTGTCGTCTCTGATACCACTAAAACAGATGCTTCACAACAAGACAAAAGAAAACAAGTGCTTAATGATATCATCGCTCTCATCAAAAAAAATCTTGCTGTAGAAGGGCAAACAGTTCAATCAAATCAATTAGATCCTGTGGATATGAAAACTACCATCATGCCAAATATATGTAAGATACTTTCTTTCTATGGTATCATCAGTGATGCTTGTCCTAGTGATACTATTAAAGTTGTAGCTAATGCTGATACGATCAAAGCTGTTAATGCTCCTTGATGATCTAGCTGGTGGAAAATAGTCCTTATCATACTATGAATTCTTGTAGGTATATTTATTATCTTGGTTATCGTCTTTGCTATCAGAGCAAAAAGGAATCAACAGGAAGAGGAAGAGACACCGACGGAGGGGACAACATAATAACTAAAAGTGAATAGTGAAAAGTGAAAAACGAAGGAATTTCTTTTTAATATAAAAAAATCGTTTGCCTAGGCGGACGATTTTTTTTGTGGTTGTTTTATCTTTTGAGTGCTTTGATGTTTTCAATCTCTTTGATCATCACTTGAAATATTAGTCCGTATCTATGATTTCGAGTCCCTTGTTCTATAGCGTATTCTAAGCTTTGCGATCTAGGTTGATTGAAGATTTCAATCAATTTTTTTGTAAAAAGTGTTGCTTGTTCTTTGTCGAGAGTTTTGAATGCTTGTCTGAATTTGAGGAATTGTATATAAATCATTTCTACTTCTTTAGGTTTTTTTGTTCCCATAAATGCTGGCGATACTCATGTATTTAATAGATGACGATAGAGTGTCTTTCGATTATCAGTGCTATTTATAGTTATTTTCTCTATCTCTTTTTCATCTATTTTTATATTTTTGATGAGCTGTTCAATGTCTTCTTTACACATCGTCAATCATTCTCATTTCACGTCTAACAGAAAAACATCCAATAATTCATTGATTCATTGATCTTCTTTTCTTTCTTGTTCGATAAGACAATCTATCCGTTCCACTTTTTCCATATGTTTTGTAATAGTAAAATACTATTATTGTTTTTCATATTTTTCTATGGTCTCATCAAAATAAGTGAGTTCTACACCTGCTTCTTTAAACATCGCTTCTGATTCTGGTCCTGCATGATATTTTTTGTCTGCGACAACTTTTTTGATTCCACAGCTGATGATCAACATTGCACAGGTTCTGCAAGGAGTCATTTTGCAGTATAAGGTCGATCAATCCAATGCTACTCCTAACTTTGCAGCCTGACATATGGCGTTTTGCTCAGCATGTACGGTTCTGACACAATGATTGGTTACGCTACCATCTTCATGGGTCATCTGTTTGAATTGATGACCGACCTCATCACAATGGGGTAATCCTGGAGGCGATCCTACATATCCTGTACACAAAATCTGTTTGTTTTTTGCTATCACGCAACCGCTTCTTCCTCTATCACAACTAGCTCTTTTTGCTACTGTTCTTGCTACTTCCATGAAATATTCATCTCGTGTGGGACGAAGGTATTTTTCATCAGCCATATTTTCTATGAATAGAAAATAAAAATTCATATGTTTGTATTATAATTAATATGTCTATAATGTCAATAAAAAAAATATTACAAGAGTTTATCATTTTTATATTTATTTTTTTCCTTCGGAGATTTTTTTTAACGCTTCGCTGGACATACTTTTGGCATTGACCCAAAAGTATGCAAAAGGTCTAGTTCTTTGCAAGACTCGCTACATCGTGCAGTTTGTTTTTTTAGAATGTACTCGGCTCAGACAATTTGCAAAGAACCAAAGAGCATTGACTGCTTCTTCATTTACGATTCCCTTCCACTTTTTAAAAATTGAGTCTTTACAAAAAAAGAGCCCGGTATACCGGAGCTCTCAATGTTATAATTTAATCTAAATTAAGCTAAAATAATCTTGTGTATTATCTCTGTTCTGTCAGGTCCCGTAGAAATAATGCTTATGGGAATTCCTGTTTCTTCTTCAATATAGTTCAGATATTCCATAAATGGTGTTTCTTCTGGTGGTGTTGTTAACCAATTCCATCCTTTGAAATCTGTATACTGTGGTTCCAATGATTCAGGTATTTTCATCGGCATTTCATCCGTGAATTTTCCATCAATCAAATAGTTGTTACATATTCTGACTGTTTCGAAACCGGAAAGTACATCCGCTTTGGACATGACAAGATCGGTTACGCCATTGATCATACATGCGTATTTCAAAGCTACCATATCAAGCCAACCGCAACGCCGTAAACGGCCTGTGGTCGCTCCATATTCATATCCTTTTGTACGTAATGCAATCCCTTGCATAAATTCACTATCTGGATCATTGATGTTGGCATTTGAGTACATAGCTACTTCTGTTTCTCGTTTGGTGTTTGCACACCATGCTTCAGATTCTTTTCCTCCCATCTCTGTAGGAAATGGTCCGCTGCCAACACGTGTACAATATGCTTTGAATAAGCCATATACTTTACCAATGCGGTTGGGTGCGATACCGAGTCCGATACATACTCCACCAGCAATAGTGCTTGAACTTGTTACGAAAGGGTAGTTTCCAAAGTCGATATCAAGCAGTGATCCTTGGGCTCCTTCAGCAAGAATCTTTTTCCCTGCTTTGAGTTGCTTATCAATCCAATACGGACCGTTCACTATCTGCATCGATTTCATAGCTAATATACTTGCCATGAATTTGTTTTCATCTTCAATCAGTTTTTCCCAATCTAGTTTGTATCCAAGTGATTCAAGCAGACGAAAATGTTTTTCTCTGAGTGCTTTAAATTTGTCAATAAATCCAACAGTTTTGATATCTCCTACACATACTCCATCTCGACCGATATGATCTTCATATGCCGGACCGATACCTTTCAATGTGCTACCGATTTTTTGATCTCCTTTTGCGGCTTCTTTAGCAGCATCAAGTAATCGATGTGTCGGAAGAATGAGCTTTGCTCTTTCTGCAATCACGATTCTTTTCTTAATCTCATCTTCGGTAATTTCTTTGCTAAGCGTAAGCGTTTTGATCTCTTCGATAAGCGCTATAGGACATATCACCATTCCATTGCCCATAAAATTTATTTTTCCGGGATGAAATATTCCGGAAGGGATCAGATGCAGAACATGTTTTTGTCCTTCAAATTCAATCGTATGACCAGCGTTTGGTCCTCCTTGAAATCGTGCTATGATGTCGTACTGTGGGGTCAGTACATCTATTATTTTTCCTTTGCCTTCATCTCCCCATTGAAGGCCTAATAATACGTCTATTTTCATGAGTTTTTTTTTAGATTTTTGGTTTGTTTATTCATTGTGATAATTTGGTTCTCCATGGACTAATTCTACATCATGAGGATGAGATTCTATTTCTCCTGCACGTGTAATTTGGCGCCATTGAGCATTTTTTAATTCTGCTAAATTTGTTGCCCCTGTTAGCTTCAAGGTTTCTCCTAGTCCACCGGCATATTGAAAGATGATGTCGGCAACTGCTCCTTTGTAAGGAACGTACGTAGTCACTCCATGCGAGATTGGAACTTTGCCATTTTGTTCGTATCTGTTTCCAGCACCAACTTTTTTGGCAGATTCCATGGCATCACTACTTCCCATGCCACGATAAATTTTTACTTTTCTTCCTTTATGGATTGTTATTTCTCCTGGAGTTTCATCAGTCCCAGAAAATACATTTCCCATCATGATGGCTTTTGCTCCTGCAACAATTGCTTTTCCAACATCCCCTGTGTGTTTTATCCCTCCATCGGCAATTACTGCGATATGTGGATAATCGTTTTGAAGCGCTTCACATACCTCTAAAACTGCTGAAAATTGAGGTAACCCAACCCCAGAAATTTTTCTGGTAGAACAGATTGCACCAGGACCTACACCCACTTTGATAATGTCAGCTCCCGCTTCGGCTAAAAATAATGCGCCTTCAGCTGTCACTACATTACCAGCCACTACTGGCATGGTTGGGAATTCTTTTTTGATTGCCTTGATAGTATTTGCCATATAATCACTGTATCCTTGTGAGGAATCAATGACGAGCATATCTACTCCAGCATTTGCTAATAAGCGTACTCTTTCCATAGCTTTTGCATCAGTGCTTATTGCTGCTGCAACCCGTAACCTTCCCATACAATCTTTACTGGCATGAGGAAATGTTTTGAGATTGTCCACATCTTTGGAGGTGATCAATCCTATCAGAACATTGTTTTCATCTGCTACTAATAAGGCTTTGGTGTTGTTCTGCGTGTTTTTAGCAAAAATTCTTTTTGCTTTTTCAAGATCCACAAATCCAAATTTTTCATCCTGCACATCTGATAATTTTACGATGATGGGATTTTGTACCATAGTTGTGATAATGGATTTGTCGTAATTCTCGTCCTGAAAACGAACTGAGGGATTGACTGCAAGTCCCAAAATTTTTCCGTCCTTGTCCAAAACAGGTATTGAGCTAAATCCAACTTTTTGGATTATCTCTGCTGTTTCTCTGATAGTTGTAGTATCATTGACATGGATAGGGGTAGTAATCATTAAATTTTCCGCTCTTTTTACTTGAGTAACTTGTTTGGCTTGTACTTCAGCAGTTAGGTTGGCATGTATTGCTCCTAAACAACCTTCACGAGCCATGTGTATTGCCATTTCTACTTCAGTGACGGTATCCATCGCTGCAGACAAAAATGGTTTTTTCAAAATCAAATCATGACCATCACGGTCTTTGCATAGTAGTATAGAGATATCGAATTCTGATCCTTCCTTGTAATAGCCAGGCTGAATTGCGACATCATCATACGTTAGTGCGATTGTTGTTTTCATATTTATTTTTGTTTTTTGGTTTATAATTTTTATTTATTAGTTCATTGTAGTTTTATACTTATGATATGTCAAATGGTTTATTATCGTAGAATTTTATTGTAAAATCGAGGTAAAATGATATTATGTGTCCGATATAAATTCTTTATCTGATAATATTCTTTTTCTATGAAATTCAATAACTCTCTCTATGAAAATGAAGAGCTTACCTATGAAGATGTATTTTTGTTCCAAAATTATTTCCAAGGAAAATCAAGATTAGAGATAGATGTGACTCCTATAGTCCCTTTTGGAACTCATATCCCTATCGTATCTGCAAATATGAATGCTATCTCCGGAAGGAGGATGGCGGAGACGCTTGCTCGTTATGGGTGACTTGCAGTGTTGCCTCAGGATATGGATAATGAGACGCTCAAGAAAATCATCAGTTCTCTCAAATCTGCGGATATCCAATATGATAGCCCTATCACCGTGAAGGCGAGCAATACCATCAGAGATGCTTTGGGTATTATCACCAAAAGAGCTCATAACTGCGTGATTCTCATTGATGATCAGGGCAAGGCTATCAGTCTTTTCAAACCTCAAGACCTGGGAAAACTCGATCAATTCACACTTCTCGGCAATATCGTACAATCAAATCTCATCACATGAAAAATATGAATTTCTGACGAAGAAGCGTTCAACCTCATGGACGAGAAATGAATCTCTTCATTGCCCATTGTCGATGATCAGGGAATCTTGAAATGAATCCTCACCAAAAAGAATACGATCAGAAATAGCATCTATCAACCGACATTGGATGCTAATGGAAAGCTTGATGTAGCAGTTGCCATCTGAGTGCATTCGTTCGATGAAAAAGTCCCTTTCTTATATGATATGGGTATCAGGACTTTTGTTTTGGATACTGCACATGGATATCAGCAATCCATGATTGATACGATCAAAAAATTCAGACAGCAATTCGGTACTGAAGCGATGGTGATTGCAGGCAATGTCATCACTGCTGAAGCGACCAGAGCATTGATCGAGGCATGAGCCAATGGTGTAAAAGTCGGCATCGGACCGTGAGCGATGTGTACGACAAGGATGAAAACCTGAGTCGGTAGACCACAGTTCACTGCTGTATACAAATGTGCACAAGAAGCGAAAAAGCTTGGATGATTTGTCTGGGCTGACGGAGGCATCAAATCTCCGAGAGATATGATCCTCGCATTAGCTGCTGGAGCCAATCATGTAATGATTGGGACATTGTTTGCCGCTACTTTGGAATCTGTCGGTGATATCAAATATGATGAACAGGGATTGATGTACAAAGAAAATTATGGCATGGCATCTAGGAAAGCTGTCGGTCAAAGAAATGCAAAACTGTCAAAATTCGAACAGATGAAAAAGCAGATGTTCCGTGAAGGGATATCCACTTCCAAAATATATATAAAATCAGGTATGGAATCTGTCTGAGATATCGTTGATGAATTCATTACGGGATTACGTTCGTCTATGACGTATGTAGGTGCGCTTAATCTGCAGGAATTCACTGACAAGGCCGTTGTAGGCGTACAGACTATTTCTGGGTTTACGGAAGGGACTCCGCATGGGAAGGTGAAAAGATAACTAACAACTAATAGTGAATAACTAATAGTTTTGGAAAAAATAATATTGTAAAATAATGGGAAAAGGGTAGTATATGCACTTAAAGTAAAAACCAAAAACAAAAACATATGAAAAAAACACATCAAGTGCTTCCTTCTTTGCAAGGATCAAGCAAAACATCTGTAAACATGAACAGTACTACTTATGAGCCTAAGAGTTCTGTGAGGACAATCGACAATCTTTCTTTTTTGAAAGCATTGAATGAAAAAACTGTTAAATGGAATACAGGGACGCTTACACCAAATCTCAGTGGTCGTAGCTTTCAGATTACACATTCTGAATTTACTTCGTATAAAATCCCTAAGTCTGATTTCAAAAAAGTTCTTGAAATTGTTCGTGAAGAATGTTTATTATTTCTTCCCCATACTACACTTACAGGATTCATAGATGGATATGGTGTCCATGATTTGGATGGTCAATTAGTGTTGCTCTTTGGTGAACAGAATATCCCCAAAGATTGTGGATTTACATTGAAAAAAATTTTTAATTCTGTATTTCGTTCAGAACAAAATCTGGAAATTTATAAGATTTTGGAAAATGAAGCTACGATTGTTTGTACAATGCATGAAACATTTGAACAGTATTGTTATTGAAATGCGCTCTCCGGTTTCCCGGGGAGTTTTTTTAATTTTTTATATTTTTTCAAAATAATATTTTTTTTGCTTCGCAGACATACTTTTGGCATTGACCCAAAAG
>AMFJ01004306.1_pt1 | contig 25775 bp, 12 predicted proteins | sample 427208 | NCBI WGS metagenome assembly AMFJ01 (sample SAMN02954298, study PRJNA114691) | groundwater metagenome | biome: aquatic; feature: subsurface aquifer; material: sediment; isolation source: subsurface aquifer sediment | place: USA: Rifle, CO | collected 2008-08 | reverse complement strand
CTCTTTTAATTGAAAGCCTGGAATATATCAAAACTCGTCTCTTGATCAATTAGGATTAAATTTCCTCATTTGAGCACGGTCGTACTTTGGTGAGGAAAGGTTGGGGAAGATAAATATGGAGAAGATGGATATTGCAAAATAGGTATTATATATAATATATATGAATAATGGATTTTGGGGGGAATTGAAGAAACCGTTTTTTGTTTTAGCGCCGATGGCGGATGTTACTGATTTTGCATTTCGACAAATGTTTGTCAAATATGGCCAGCCCGATGTTTTTTATATAGAATTTGTCAGCGCGGACGGATTGGCGAGCGAGGAGGGAAGAAAAGTTTTGATTAAGGATTTGCGATTTTCTGAAAATGAGCATCCGATTGTGGCGCAAATTTTTGGAGCTAATCCGGAAAATATTGAAAAGGCGTCTAGATTAGTTCGTGAATTGGGCTATGATGGAGTGGATATTAATATGGGTTGCCCGGATAAAAATATTATCAAGCAAGGCGCCGGATCAGGATTAATCAAAAATTCTCAATTAGCTCGGGAAATTATTCGAGCTGCTAAGAAAGGCGCGGGGGATATTCCTGTTTCAGTCAAAACCAGAATTGGTTTTAACAAAAATGAAGTGGAAAGCTGGATTCCGGAAATTCTTTCCGAGAAACCGGCTTGCCTTGTTATTCACGGTCGCACCAGAAAAGAACTTTCAGCGGTGGATGCCGATTGGGATGTCATCAAAAGAGTGGCGGAAATGGGAAGAGAAGCGGGAGTCTTGGTGGTGGGAAATGGCGACGTAAAAACTTTGGAAGATGGAATGGAAAAAGCGGAAAAATTCGGCGTGGATGGAATTATGGTGGGACGCGGAGTTTTTGGTCAACCGTGGTTTTTTGAAAAAGAAAAAAAAGAAATTTCACTCAAAAAAAGATTGGAAATTATGTTGGAACATACGGAACTTTTTGAAAAAGAAATGACAGGCATAAAAAATTTCAATGTGATGAAAAAACACTACAAGGCCTATGTGGGCGGATTTGATGGAGCCAAGGAATTGCGAATAAAATTAATGGAAGCGGAAAACGCAAAAGAAGTGAGAAAAATAACGGAAGAATATCTGAAGGAAAATTAAAATTGTGCTATACTTAATTTGTAATCCAAAATATAAAAATATGAAAATTATTCTTCATTGGATCGTGGCTTCGTTGGCTGTTTTCATCACCGCCTATTTACTTCCGGGCGTGGAAGTTTCCGGATTTATGGCGGCGCTTTTAGCAGCTTTGATTATTGGAATTCTCAACGCTTTCATTCGACCGGCGCTTTTGATTTTGACTTTGCCGATTAATATTTTGTCGCTGGGATTATTCACTTTGTTCATCAACGCTTTTTTGATTATGCTGGCTTCGAAAATTGTTCCCGGTTTTTCCGTAGACGGTCTTTTTTGGGCGCTGGCATTTTCTTTGGTTCTTTCGCTGGTGAACTTTTTTCTGCACAGATTCAAAAATGACAATTGAAAGATATTTTTTTGTGATATAATAAAAATATTGAATATTGATATAAATAAAAAATAAAAAATGAGAACAATATCTGAAAAAATAAAAATAAAATTGATTGACTATTGGCACTTGCTTTTCAAGTCGGCGGCGGACAATCATATTCGCATAAGCAGATGCAAAGAAGACTCCAGTGGGAATTTGCGTTGCGAAGTAACTTTCAATTCCTACTCTTCTCTTAAAAAATTTCAAAAAAAACTTCGCGCTGTGACCGTTTCTCTTTCTGGCGCAGTGGCAATGATAATTGTGGCAATTTTTGTTTCTCCTTTGATTTTTAATCCCAGTCGTTCCGGAGCGGCTAACTATACTTGGACGCAGACAGCTTGGGACGCAGCTGGAAGTTCTGGATCGGAAATTGCATATCCCAATACTGGGACGACTTATGATTCCAAGGAAGCTTCTGTTAATACGGAAACATCCGGTGAAGTAAAATTATATGGAGTTTCAGGAACTCAAACGGATACGACAAATGCCAATTTCACTGCCGGAACAACTACCAACATCTACGTTGCTTCTGACAATTTTTATCCTCAAAAACCGAATACTTATAATTGCGATTCAAATAATAATAGTTTTTGTCAATCGGGAAGATGCGACACGACTTGTCAGGCTAAACTTGCCAATGGCACAGTGGGAGGCGACGAAGCAAGTGATTGCACTAGCGGAATTTTTGGCGCGGATTTCACCACGCCGGCTAGTTCATATTGTCATGCCACAGCAACTTCTTGCGTTGACTATAACCTAGGAACACCTTGGGAACGCGCTAACGGTTATGAGCTTTGTTCCAGTAATGATTGGTATAAATCTTGTTCTTCCGGAACGTGGGGCGCTCAACAAGACTCACCGGATACGGCTGATGATTATTGCCAAGGCAATGCTGGCTTGGGAGAAAATGGCGGATATGATTTGAAAGCGACTTGCGCTTCAGGAGCAGCTGGAGGGTTTACTAATCCATCCTGCGTTGCTTGCGGCACTGGTTATTTGGCCGCTTCAACTACAACTTGCAACACTGCTTGCGCCACCAATAATGACGCTAAATGCTGGAGCGCGTATCATTGTAACGCTTCTGATGCTTGTGTTGTGGATTTATCCAGTGGAAATGTTTGTGTGGAAAGTTCTGATTGCACAAGTGGTGTTTGCACGAGTGCTACAGCTACAGGAATTTTTGTTACAGCTGGAACCTGGACGGGTGGCTTGGGGGGCAGAACAGGCGCTGATGATAAATGCAATAATGATACAAATAAACCAGCTGGAGCCACAAAAGTTAAGGCACTACTTTCTGTTTCAGCAGATGATAATATTTATTATTTGTCCATCGCAGGAGGAGATGCTAGTCATTATGATTCCAATAGTGCAATTTATCGAACAGATGGCGCTACAATGATTGCAAGCAACTGGGCAGATCTTTTGGATGGCAATTTATTGGCAAATGTTACTTTAGGAACAACTCCATATATATGGAGTGGAAGTGATAAATATGGATGGTTGGCAGCCTATCATTGTTCTAACTGGACTAATGGAACGTCGAGTGTTAGTGGAAGAAAAGGCATAAAAAATGCAATTGATTTTTCCTGGCTGCAGGACGTAAATAAGACATGTGATAATTCATATGGCTTGTATTGTGTATATGAAATGACGACATCGGCTTTATGTCAATAAATTATAGATGAATAATTTTAAAATATAAAAATAAAAAAAGTGAAAAATATAAAAATTATAAAATTTTTCTTTTTAATATCCCTTCTATTTTTGAGTGGAAATGTTTTGGCTGCCGCAACGAGCAACACTTTTACTTCTCGTGTTTTTGATGTTGGAGGAAAAACATCTTTTGGAACGATTGATTGGACGGCAGTCGAAGGTGTTGGCGCTACTGTTTCGATGCGTTTTAGGGCGGGAAATGTTGCTGTTGTCGATGGAACTTGGACGGCTTGGACATCTGTTTCCGACGGCGGATCGCTGGCAGCTTTTGCCGGCAATCGATATTTCCAATACGAAACAACTTTAAATTATACCGATTCATCAATTACTCCCTATGTTCAAGATGTTGCTGTTTCCACAACTTATCCGACTGATTTTCAAAAGCTGGTTTCCTCCGCTTATGATTCATCGAATGAACTTAGCTCTGTAAATAAAATTCAATGGACACAAGCGGGAACGGGAACTGTTCAATTCCAAATCCGCACCGCTCCTGATAGTTCCAGCAATCCTGATTGGGCAAATGGTTCCAAATGGTGCGGTCCGACAATTTGCGCCGCCACAACAAGCGACAGTGATTTTGCTGCTGACTACTATACAACTGCCGATGGTTCAACAACCATCAATTCTTTCAATAGCGACAGGGCGGGAGATCGATGGATTCAGTACGCGATTTTTTTGAAATCTGATGATGGAACAGCTACTCCGATAATTCAGGATGTTACCGCTCAATTTGAATTTAACAATCCTCCGACAATCAGTGTGACGGGAAGCGCTCAGCAATCTGATGGAAGGGTCAAGGTGGACTACACGATGCAAGAAACGGAAATCACTCTGGGATCGGGAACCTATGAACAAGACACCGCCTATTCTTCCATTTTCTATCAAATGGATAATTTGACTCTGGCTCAGGATGTGAGCGAAGCAGGAACGGAAAGTGTTGTTATTACTAACACCAATAATGTTCCGATTCCATCTTCCGGAAAAGTTCTTATTGGAACGGAACTGATCGCCTACACTTCTCAAACCGGCAACACTACACTTTCAGGAATTACTCGCAGTCAGGATTTTTATCTTGGAAGCAACTATAGAACGGAATCGGCCGCGCATACTACGGGAACGGCTGTATACTTTTTGGCTACTAACGTTAGCGGACAGATTAATAATGCCAGTCTTTCAGCCATCGATGGACTCACTAAAACTGCGTATTGGGATGCGGAAAGTGAACCAAACATTTCTCTTACCGGAACCAAATTTACCAATGTTAAAATCAAAGTAGCCGCCAATGACAATGACGCTTATGGAAATCGAGTGGGAGCAGATGATTTCAACAGCGCCATCGAAGGAGATTATGAAAATCCAACGGTTACTAGCGCTACCACGACAACTGCCAGTGGAATTTATGGAACCGGTCAAACTATTCCGATTCAAATTAATTTTTCTGAAAACATCACTTCATCTACGGCTATAAACATACTCTTGGAAACAGGAGATACCGATTATACTTGCGTAATTAATTCCATAACCAACGCTACCAGTGGAAGTTGCGACTATGTTGTTGGGGCGGGACAAATTACCAATGATTTATCAATCACTTCTGTCTCCGGAACAATAGCGGATCAATTTGGAAATTCAACTTCTACACTGACCATTCCGGGTGGACAAAATATTTCCGATTCCAAGAATATTGTCATTGACACTATTGATCCGGTGGTTTCTTTTTCCGAGCCGATTCAAAATGCTCATAGAAATACCGGGCAAATTAAATTTACTTTGGATGAGAATCTAACTTCCGGTCAAATGAAATTTGTTTCTACCACCGCAGTTGGAGCAGAAACTATTGGTGGAGAACATACATATAATTTGTCAGGCGCAGAATTGACGACGCTCACTGAACAAACTAAAACAGTTTCCGGATTGATTGATGGCAACACATATAGCTTAGTTGGCAATGCTACTGATATTGCTGGCAACGTCGCCGATCCGGTAACAGTCACGGGAATAGTTTATGACGTAACTGATCCGACGGTTTCTATAGTTTCTCCAAGCAATGATGCTTTCATTAACAATATTACCGACGCTTCGGATATTTCTTATACAACCAATGAGAATCTTCAAACAGGAACGTATCTTAAATTTACGCGAACCGGTGGAACAGTGGATGGATCTTCACCAAGAACTTGCAATCTTTCCGGAACGGAACTGGCATCCGGTGATCATAATGATGTTGATTTAAATGATGTTTGCGGAGGATTTTCTTTAGTGGATGGAGCAATTTATTCCATTGATTTTTACGCGGAAGATTTGGCAACCAATAATCAAGACGCGACACAAAAAACCGGAATCACCTATGACACTACGGCACCAAGCCTTTCCTCTCTTACTTCCACGACTGACAACACTTGCGGAACTGGGTTGGCTTGTGGAACCGGAGAAGAAATTAATATCACTGCTGTCTACAATGAAAATGTGGCTGCCGGTTCAACCTTGACTGTCAGATTGCAAAACACAGCCAGTCCTTCTGTTGATGTAGTTCTGAATCAAATCAGTGGTGGAGAAATTTCCGGAACATATACTATTCTTGGACCAAATTTGGGGCACGACACAGATGATCTTAATATTGCTTCGATTGTTTCTGAAAATGTAACCGATGTCGCTGGCAACACAAGAACCAATTCATCTCTTCCAAGCGGAGAAAATTTAGCTGACAATAAAGGCATCGTGATTGATACTGGTCCTCCGACACTGGATGCGTTTAGCGCTCCAAGCGGAAATTACAATGAAGGGGATAGCTTCACGATTACTGCGGATTACAGTGAAACACTCAGCACGCTTAATGGAGGAAGTTCTATTTCGGTAACTTTCAATAGCGGAGAGACTTTGACTTTGAGCACTATTAGTAGCGATAAGCTTACGGGAACATACACTGTTAGCGCCGGAGAAAATGCGGAAAGTTTGCAAGTTAGCGCAATCAACAGTCAAAACGCGGTGGATCTCATTGGTAATCCTCTGACAACAACCAGTCTTCCAGTAACTAATATTTCCGGAGTTCAAGTTGATACCACTGCTCCTGTTCTTGGCGGCACTCCGATTGATATTGATGTGGTTGGAGGAAAAACTAGCAGTCCGACAGTAAACATTAATCTTTCTGCGACAGATAATTTTAATCTCTCGGATGGATTTGTTCAATTTTCTCTCAATGGGGGAACTGGTTGGTGTGGTCAAGTTGCTTATGCTTCGACAGTCAATTTTAATATTGTTTCCGGATCCAGCGCTTGCGGAGGAACGGACACTTTGGAAGTCAAAACTGTTACTGCTAGATTCATTGACGCGGCGGGAAATATTTCCTCAACCGCTTCCGACACAGTGGAATTTGATAGTGAACAGCCGGTGCTTAGTTCTTTTTCAACTACCAATTCTGCCGGAGTGTATGGACCGGGAGAAGGCATTGTTATTGAAGCTCAATACCACGAACAAATTTCCGATGGAAGTATCACGGTTAATTTGAACAATGGAGCTACTGTTACACTAAATACTGTTTCCGGAGATAAAATTTCCGGAACATATACAATCGGAGCTACCGGATCAGGACAAGATACCGCTGATTTGGAAGTTTCATCTATCGCTTCTGAGTCAGCTTCTGACACATCTACTCCAGCCAATGAAAGAACGAATTCAGCTGTGCCGGGAACAAATATTTCTGGTGTTATAGTGGACACCACTGCTCCGGAAGGTTCAATAGTTTTCGATCGTTCCAAGGACAGCGGACAAGTAACAATTAATGCTACTGATTCCAATGACACGGATATGCAAACGGAAGTAATCGTGACTGCTGATGAAAATGACGCTTGTTCTTTTGCCGGGATTTGGATTAGCTATGCTGATAATATCAACACTAATGTTACAGAAAATTCCAATTCAGCCAGAAAGGCTTGCGTGAAATTCAAAGATGAAGCTGGCAATACATCGCTTACATATAGCGCGACCACTCCGGAAACTCCGGAAAGCATCAGCTATACTGACATAACTAATGTTGATCTTGAACCAGCTTTTTATGGAACATTCTTGTTGTGGCAAATTCCAACCAATCAAGGCAGTGGAGAATTTTCCGCCTATGACATTAAATATTGTTCTGTTGACAAAGATAGTTCCGATTGCAGCCCGACTAATAATTTAGCCGAAGTGACTAGCGTGAATCAAAACTATTATACGCACAATGATCTTTCCGGAAGCAATAAATATTGTTACAAGATAAGATTTAAAGATGGGAATAATAATTATTCCAAATATTCTGATGATTATTGCACGATTCCGGGAGAGGGAACTGTGGCAACTGATACGGATGTGGAAATTCAAGATGTTTCTGTGGGATCTGTTACTGATTCTGCCGCTCAATTATCATTTATGACAGTGGATGCCGGTGATTCGGACGCAGCTTTGCCAACCACCGTGGAAGTGAGAGTTTATTCTGATGAAACTTTGACCACGCAAGTTGGTGCTGTTTTCACGGAAGACGTGGCTTACTCAGTTAATCATTTGGTCAGACTCACCGGACTGACTTCCAGCACTACTTATTATTTGAAAGTAAAAGCCACTGACACTTCAATAGCGGGTAATGCTAATCGAATGGAGGAAATATCTTATGATGTTTCTGTTCATCCGGAATTGGCTTTTACTACCACCGGAGCTTTGGAAACAATCACGCTTGTCAGTGATGATGTTACTACTAATTCTAAAGCGGTAATTGAATTTAGAACTGATCAAAATGCCAAATGTTTTATTGACTACAAGCGACCGACTGATGCGGAAAATGAAGGAACCACCACCACTGAAACTGAGTTTAAGAAAAATCACACTATCACTATCTCGGATATTTTATTTTCCGATACAATTTATGAATATGACATCACTTGTTTTGATGCTGGAAATGTTTTTGTCTATTTGAATGATCAAGAATTCGAAACATCTGACAAGGAATATAGCCAAGGAGAGCTTGAGGCCAGTGGAGACACCACTGACCCGGAAATATCTTCGGTTTCTGTTTCTGAAATAAAAGGAGAAAGTGCTGTTGTTGAATGGAACACCAATGAGAAAGCTAATAGTTTGGTGATGTATAGTTTGGATGGAAGTGATTTTAATAAAATTGCCGGTGATTATGAAGTCCTGACAAGCGCGGATAATTATGCGACTGCCCACAGTGTGACATTGAATGATTTGATTCCTTCGACTAAATATTCCTATTCAGTTATTTCATCCGATGCTGCTGGAAATATTGCTCAATCCTCCCAATCTTCATTCACCACCAAAGAACCTACTTCTTTGTCATCAGTCAAGGTTATTTCCAAGGCGCTTGGACAGGCCACTGTTACGTGGGAAACTGATGCGGCAACAACTTCTGTTGTGGAATATGGATTGACGACTTCCTATGGGGAAGAAAAGGAAAGTAATACTAAAATTAAAAAGCACGAACTGACGATTTCCGATTTGAAATCCGGAGAAACCTATCATTTCCGAGTCAAAGGAGAAGATGCTGATGGAAATCTATTTGCTTCCAATGACAATACATTTGAACCAAAATCTCCTCCAAAGATTTCTGATTTCAAGATTGATGAAATTACTGAACACGGAGCAAAAATTACTTTCACAACTAATGTTCCAACTGACACTTTAGTTGTATACACTGATTCTGAAGATGAAAAAAATTCTGGATTCCAAGGCAAACCAGAAATTGCCACCAAGCATGAGATTGAGCTCAAAAATTTAGCTTCCGGAACAGAGTTTGGAATTAAGTTAAAGGTACGAGATGAAGACAGCAATGAAACAGAAGAAGATTTCGAATCTTTCACTACTTCTACTGATACTAATGCTCCGAAAGTTGATCAAGTCAGAACTGATAGCGCATTGACTCAAGCTGACAAAGTCCAAGCTATTATCAGTTGGAAAACTGACGAAAATGCTAATACAAATGTTATTTACAGGGAAGGTAAGGGAGGGAAAGAAAATGAAGTAAAAGTTTCCGATGTTATGACCACCGCTCACGTAGCTGTCATCACCACCTTCAAACCGGGAACCGTCTACTACTTCAAAGTTAAATCAATTGATGCGGCTGGTAACGAAGGAAAATCCACCGACTTTGCTCTCCTCACTCCAAGAAGAAAAGAAAACATCATTCAAATCATCGTCAACAACTTCCAAGACATCTTCGGCTGGGCTCAACGATAAACAAATAAAAAAGCAGACCATTGAAAAAGTCTGCTTTTTGTTTTGTGTGTTTGCATAAAAGTATGATATAATTTTTTTATACAGATCACTTTTTATAATGCAATAAAAAAATAAAAAATGAAAATAATATCCGAAAAAACAAAAATAAAATTAATGGATTATTTCCATCTGATTTTTAAATCGGCGGCGGATAATCATATTCGCATTCAAAGATGTATCCAGGATCCGAATGGAGAAGTGAAATGCGATATCGTTTTTAATTCCTATACTTCGCTCAAAAGATTTCAAAAAAGATTGCGAAGAATTACATTGTCTCTTTCCGGAACTATAATTTTGATTTTTGTTTCAACATTGGTTACTCAACTTATTTTGCCTGTTTTTAAATCGAAAGCGGCGACTTTTGATTGGGTTCAGACAGATTGGTCAGGAGGAGTTTCTGCTTTAGTGTCTCATAATCCTGATGGAAGTAATAATACAACTGGTGTTGATACTTACGCTTCCAAAGATGATGGAATTAATGCTGGAGCGACATTGACGCTGGCATCGCAATCGGGAACGGAAACAAGAACTACGGATGCGGATTTTTCCGGAGCGTATAGTCAGGCGGCGACGAGTAGTGGGAGCGTTAAGCTGACTTTAGCAAGTCCGGTTACCAGTACTACTACTCGTACTACCGATACGGATTGGAATACGGGCAGTTATGTATCTAATTCCGTGCTTTATGATCCTGATACGGGAAGCGCGGGAACAGTTGGGGCGTCTGTTAGGCTTTCGAAAAGCACAACCCCGACTTGGATGACTATAGGACTTTCAACATCTTTATATGGAATGGCATTTGAATCGGTAAACCAAAGAATATACACTGCTAATAGTGGTGGTATAATCCTTTATTGCAATGTTTCGAGTGAATGTGACGAAGTGGCGGACTGGGTACAAGTGATTAATATTGGATCATCTCAATTTAAAGATATTGTTTATGATTCTGCAAGCGGAGTTTTATACGCATCTTTTAATACCGCAACCGCCAATAATCCGCGTATTTATAGGTGCGATGAAACAGCTACTGATTGTATGCAGAGCGGGAATTGGACTTATTACGACGTTTCATTGCCTAATTCCGGTTATATTAATGATTTTTTATATGATAATGAACTGGGAGTGATTTATGCTCATTCATATTATACTAGTGCCAGTCTTTATGATCAGATTTTAAGATGTCAGCCATCGGTAAGCGAGTGTGATGCCAGCGGAGATTGGCAACAAGTTAAGGAGATGACATTTACAGATAGTGGCTCAAGGCTTTCTTATGATTCTACGCAAAATGCTATTTTTCTTCAAGAATTTCGTTGTAATACATCTACTGGATGTGATGCTGCTGGCGAATGGACGGACACAAATAATGGTATGTCATATTATGTGCACGACTCAATTCATAATGTGTTGTATGGAGCACAGTCAGGTGTCTCATTAATATATAGGTGTCAAGCAAGTTCGGGATGTGATGCGGCCGGAGAATGGACAAATGTCCGTAGTATGGGTTCGGGTAATTACTTGTTAAAAAAGCCAGGATTTAATCCTGTAAACGGTTATTTATATTTCGCCGATAAAAACTTTAGTATATATAAATGTGATACTGCCACTGAATGTGATGCCGATGGTGAGTGGCCCGTAGATTATACTACTCTCAATAGTCAACCTGGTCCATTTCTTTATGACCCGGTAAATAATAATATGTATGCCGGTGGTAAAACATATCGAACATATAATCTGTATAATGCTCCAGGAACGTATAGAGCTTATATAGATGCAGGCGCAGGAGCAGAGCGCACGTGGAATAGTTTTAGTTTTGATAAAACAACCGTTGGACTTGGCACGGATACCGCTACTATTCAGATAAGAGCTAAGAGTAACGATAGCGCGACAACGCCTCCGGCAGATATCGCCACGACCGGATGTCAGATTGACAGCACGACATCGGATGGAACATTTGCAAGTAGCAGTATTTCCTCCTGCGCGGGTACCGGCAGATATTTATGGTTCGAGGCAACTTTAACCGGTAGCACAGATTTGAAGAGAACTCCGAGTTTGGATGCGGCCAGCGCAAATGCGAGTGTTAGCAATTATAACTCCTCCGGCACTTTCGAGTCCACCGCCATCAACACCGGTCAGAAAACTAAAACGGGTTCGGTGTCGGTTGGTTGGGATGAGACTTTGAACGGGCTGGTGGGGGATCCGGTGAAATTGCAGATCGGCTCGAGTAATGAAACCTATACGGATAATTTTGATGGGGCGAGCTTGGATACGACAAATAAGTGGTCGCAATATGCCGCGGCGCAACCAGTTTCGCAGAGCGGAGGTGGACTGATTACTGATACTACTTCCACTGCAGGAAAATATAGCGGCGCTTGGGTAAAAAATACCATTGCCGCCGGAGATTTTGATGTGCAAGTCGATTTTTCACTTTTAGAGGGTTATCCATCCGGATGCGCGGCTGGTTCATATCCGCAGTATGCAGCGCTAAACTATTTTGCGACAAGTGGTGGAAATGTGGATTGGGGTAATAGTCTTAGACTTTCAAGAATTTGTAGCGCAGGATCGGGAGAGGGATATAATATAACGATGTATGTAAACAATGTTACTACAAGCGCTGGAGTTATAGGTCTTGCTGACACTAATGGTAAATTAAGATTGGTTAGACAGGGAAGCAATTTCTATGCTTATTATTGGAATAATTCAACAAATAACTGGACACTTTTGTCTAATTCAAATTTTTTAAATAAAACTACTTTTCCAACAACAGTTGGAAAAATAAACGTTTGGTCTACAACTGCCGCTACAGCTGTAAAGCTTAGAACAAAATTCGACAATTTTATTGTCTGGGGCGATAACAACGGCGATACGAGCGGAGGATATTTCGGACCGGATGGTGTAGCTCATACGGATTGTTCGCAAGCTAATTATTGCTATACTAACGAGGCAGGAACAAGTTTGCACGCCGATCACAATGGTTCGCAATATTTTAGATACAAAACATATCTTTCAACTGATAATACAACAATCACTCCAACCCTGGATGCTTTTAATCTTGGCTATCAATACTACGGCAACAAAGGTCCGGTGGCGCTCTATCATTTTGATGGAACGGCCGGAGCATCAGTAGCGAATGCGACTGCGATTTATGATGCCACTAAAAATGCAAATAACGGAACTTTTTCCAATGCCAACAATTCAGTTTCGCCTACGACTGGCTATGTCGATCAAACCGGAAATTTGGACGCGCTGGGGACGGCGATGACTTTTGATGGAGTGGATGATAGTATACAAATTGCCAACAATTCTTCTTTGCAAATCTCTGATTTTGTAACCGCCGAAGCTTGGGTAAAAGTTAATGAATTTGATCCGGATGGGGATGCCACCTTGGATGTTATAATGACTAAATCCGCTGGGGCTACTATGAATTATAGATTTAATATTCAGAACAATACCAATAATGGATCCGTTCTCAATGAATTTCAATTTAGGGCAGGATTGAATGGAACAGCTATTATCGCCCACAGTGCCATAGTTCCAAATATCGGAGAATGGTATTATCTGACGGGACTTTATGATGGATCCGAAGTAAAAATTTATGTAAACGGAGTTTTGGCTGGATCAACTCCGGCTACAGGTTCTATAGGCACCGATACAAGTGACATTAGGATAGGATATGATGTTAATGGGGTTAGTTATTTTTCAGGTCAAGTTGATGAACTTGCCATTTATGACCGCGCTCTCTCCGCATCAGAAATAGGGGCTCACTACAACGCTGGAATTCCTAGTTATATTAAGTCCGGATCTCAACCAGCGCATTTGGTTTCTTCGGTGTACGATTCTTCTGATTTGGCTAATGTGATAACTGGATTCAAACTAAATGGAACATCGGTGTATGACAATTCGATGAAAGTTCAAATGCGATCATCGGCTGATAACGCGACTTGGACAAATTGGTGCGGACTGAATTCTTGCAGCGGAAGCGACTATATAAACATAACCGCCGCCAATTTAAACGGTCTCCAATCGTTTGTTTCCGGACATCCATTTTTAAATGAATTATCTGAAAATAATGATCAATATTTGCAATATAAACTGACTTTGGAATCCGATGGTTCTAATACTCCGACAGTAACGGAAGCGACGACGCAATATGTTGTCAATCAGACTCCGGTGGTTTCTGGTGTAACTGCTTCACAAGACAGTTCTGGAGTTATTAATGTGGCATATGATTTGACTGATGCGGACAATGTTTCCGAGACCGCTTATGTTCTGGCTGATTTAGGAGTAACTTTGAATGAAGAATTGAGCAATAGCGATACTGCGGCTATCACATTGTCTAGCGCTTCCAGTCTTCCGACCAGCGGAACTATTCAAATTGACAATGAACAAATTTCCTATACTTCCAAATCGGGAAATGATTTAGTGGGAACAATAACCAGAGGAGTTAATAACACTCGCGCGATGACTCATTCTTCCGGCGCGGTGATTTGGGTCAAGGGAACCACTGTTTCCGGAGATGTGGGAGCGGATGTGGCAGTGGGAAGCGGAAAAGCTATTGCTTGGACTGTGAAAAGCGATTTGGATGAAACATATTATGCGACAGCTCGCATCAGGGTGGCAGCTAATGATGGACAAGCGGCTAATCAAATTGGCAGTGGAGATTCTGTCATAACTGGTTTTGAATTGGATACAAAGGATCCGGTGGTTAATTCTTTCTCGGTGATTTCTTCCACTTCTGATTCGGAAAAAACTAATGATAATACACAAAATTTATCCATCGATACCACTGAAGACAATCTTACTAATTATCAAATGAGATTTTCTGATGATGGAGTGAATTGGTCCGGCTGGGAAGATTACGCGACATCTAAATCTCAATGGAATTTGACGGACAATACTTATGGCGGAAGTTCTGATGATGGAATAAAAACTGTTTACGCGCAGTTCCGAGACGCTAATGGAAATATGGCTAGCGATAATGACGCTATCACTTATGACACGACTAATCCCGGAACACCGATTAATATTAAGGCGCAAGACGCTTCCAATGATTTAGTAACCCCGACTGATGAGAGAATATTTCTTTCTTGGCAGGCTAATCTTGATACGGATGGAGATTTTGAGCAGTATCATTTGTACAGAGGAAGCACGATTAGTTCCGTCAATGACGAAGACGAAGTTTCCAATTGGGAAGAAGTTGATTATGCCAACAAAACAGACAATACCTATAATTATTACATTGATACAACCGGAATATCGGATGCTAACAGATATTATTACAAATTAACCACAGAGGATGATATTGGCAATGTTTCATCGGAAAGTTCTGTGGCCAAAACTGTTCCGGACGGATCGGGAGGAGCCAGCATTTCCGCTCCGACTATTTCCAATCTGACAGTGGCGGAAAAAGGAACGACCTGGGCGCGACTTACTTGGGACACAAGCGAATTGTCTGATTCTAGAGTGTATTATTCAACTAGCGCGATTGATGAGGATACTGACAGCTCGGTTTTGGTGGCTACTATGACTATCAATGATCATGAGTTGGTTGTCAGTGGACTTGAACCGGGAACGGAATATAATTTCCGCGCCAAATCAATCAATGCCATTTCTAATTCCGACACGGATGACACTAGCGACACAACCAGTTCCGGTCCGAGAATTAGCGGAGTGATTATTCCGGAAGTATATAACACGCAAGCTAAAATAATGTGGAGCATTGATGAAGCCATTACCACCGGAACTGTTTATTACACGAATAGTTTGGACGAAAACGATCTTCCTGATTTTTCTTCTCCGTCTTCGCAAAGCGCCGATTGTTCGGCGACCAGTTGCGAAGCAGAGCTTTCCGGATTGACTGCCGGTCATACGAAATATTATTTTTATGTCAAAGCTGACGACGCGACGGATAAAAATATTGATCGCGGACAAATTAGATATTTCACATTCACTACTGCCAATGATTTGGCGGCGCCAATCATAACCGCTTCCGGTTCTCCAATCGGACAGCCGATAGTGAAATCCGATAATCAGGCTGTTATTCGATGGACGACCGATGAAAGTTCTGTCGGGCGAGTGTTATATAAAGAATCCGAAGGAAATTATAATGATCCAAGCTGGTCTTCTGATTACAGTCGGGATAATATTTCGGTGTTAAATGGTCTTAGTCGAAATACAACTTATGTTTATAAGATTCAAACCAAGGATGTTAATAATAATCAATCCGAATCCGATGAATATACTTTTACTACTTTAGCCGAACAAGAAAATCATCCCGATCTGACTGATCCGGGAGATCCGACGATTGATAATTTGATTTATGTCGGTGAAACGGAAGCGGTGATTAAGTGGCAGTCCAACACGGAAAGCGCTGCTAGAATTTGTTATGCCACCAGCCAAATAACAGATATGAATTCTTGCGATAATGAAGTTAATAGCGACTCTGCTTCCATTATTCACGTGTTTCATTTGGAAAATCTAACCACGAATCAAACTTATTATTATCGCATTGAAACTGTTGATTCTGTTAATTCCGACATATCGTTTACTTCTTCGGATAGTGTTTTGGTAAATTTTGCCACCAGTATTGCGGGTGATATCACCGCTCCTGGTTTGTTGGAATATTCAATTGTGGATACATCTCCCGATTCCGCCACGATCTCAATAACTTCTGGCGAAGCATCCATAGCGTTTATTCAATATCTTGATACGACTACTGATTTTTCTGATGATTATTTGGAAAAATCTTCCAGCAAAGAATATGTGACTACGCATACTTTCAATTTGAGAAATTTGTCACAAAACAAAACATATTATTTCAAGATTAAACTTCAAGACGCAGATGGAAACACCGCCGTCTATGACAATAGCGGTTTGTATTACACGTTTAGCACCGCGACTGGTCCGGAAATTTCAGAAGATCCAGCTTGTTCCGTGAAGGAAAATAGCATAACCATAAATTGGGAAACTGATGAAGATTCTGATTCCTATGTTCTTTATTCAATTGAATCAGACCTGGATGGATATTTGAAAAAAGGTTCCAGTTCTTCCGAAGAAAATCACAGTGTTACTATTGAAGGATTGCTTCCTCAGACGGAATATTTTTATCAAGCTTCTTCGCAAAACAGCGCCGGTGGAGTTACTACTAGTGATATTGAAAGTTGCGCCACGCTGGGAACGGGAGTTGATTCGCAAGCTCCGAGCATTTCCAATGTTCAAGCGGTGTTCATTGGAAAAAATCAAGCGCTTATCAATTGGAACACAGACGAAGTGGCGACTTCTCAAGTGGAATATGATAAAACAAAAATTTATTCAAAAGCAACAACCAAGGATAATGATATGGTGACAAATCATAATGTTATCGTAACCGGTTTGGATGCGGGAACAATCTATCATTTCCGAGTTCTTTCCAAAGACGCTTCAGGAAACGAGGATATTTCTGATGATTATACTTTCACAACTTTGGGAGAACAAGTCAGTGAAGATACTTTGGGCAATGTTATTTCCGAAACGACGGAAACTCCGAATATTTCTTCTTCCAACGCCACGGTTTCCGAGAACGATGGAGATTCAGTTACAATAACTTGGAAAACCGACAAAGAAGCCAATTCCTTAGTGGCATATAAACCGGAGGGATCTGATACTTATAAAACAGAAGGAAATGATTCCGAGTTTGTTGCCAGTCACGAAGTTATTCTGAACAATCTTTCGCCCAATACGAAGTATACTTTTTATGTGAAAAGCACCGATTCATTAGGAAATGCGGGAGAATCAAGCACTGATACTTTCACAACCAACGCTGTCTCAACAATCTTCAATGTGGAAGTGGTGGATATAACTTATGATAGCGCCACAGTTTCCTGGGAAACTTCCATCAATGCCACTTCCCTGATAGAATATGGAAAAACTTCTAGTTTCGGCGATAAAACTAACGAAAGCAGTAGCAAAACCAAGGCTCACGCTGTCAAAATTTCCGGATTGGATTCGGGAACCAAATATTATTTCCGCATCAAAGGCAAAGATTCTTCATCCAATCTTTATACTTCATCGGAATATAATTTTGTTACTCCGGCGCCTCCTCAAATAGCGGATTTTAAAGTCGATTCAATTACCGAACACAAAATTAAAGTTGCTTTCAAAACTAACATTGATACGGATGCTTTTCTAACTCTCAGCAAAAAAGATGCTAATGAGGGTGATGAAAATGCCAAAGTTACTTCTGGAGATCCAAAAATGGGAATTGAGCATAGTTTGGAGGCGGATAATCTTGAATCGGGAACCACTTATACATTGGAAGTTCAAGTGAGAGACAACAAGGGAAATGCTACTATCGAAAAGATTGATGACTATACCACCGCCAAAGATGAAAATCCTCCCAAAGTTGATCAAATCAGAACCGACAGCGCTCTTACTCAAAATGACAAAGTCCAAGCTATTATCAGTTGGAAAACAGACGAGCCTGCCACTACGGAAGTTATTTACAAAGAAGGTCGCAGTGGACAAGAAAAAGAAGCCAAGTTTAATGACAGTCTGACTTCTTCTCACACCGCTGTCATCACCACCTTCAAACCGGGAACGGTCTACTACTTCAAAGTTAAATCAATTGACGCTGCCGGCAACGAAGGAAAATCCACCGACTTTGCTCTCCTCACTCCAAGAAGAAAAGAAAACATCATTCAAATCATCGTCAACAACTTCCAGGACATCTTCGGCTGGGCTCAACGATAAGAAAATAGCTCCCTTGGGGGAGCTTTTTTCTTATTGAAATTGACCTAATTATTCTAATTTCTAATTACTCTAAACAAATTCCAATGATTGAAAATTTCGATCAAAAAAAGTATGATCTTGAAGAAAGAACATCTATTTTTGCGGAAAATATAATTAAATTTTGCAAGAAAATTCCTAAAAATGTCATAAATTTACCAATCATAAACCAATTGGTAAAATCAGGAACTAGTGTGGGAGCAAATTATTGCGAGGCTGATGACGCTGAATCTAAGTTGGATTTTAAACACAAAATAGGTATTTGTAAAAAAGAATCTAGAGAAACTAAATATTGGTTAAGAATAATAGTGACAGCTGTACCTGAGTTAGAAAAAGATACACTGAATTTGTATCAAGAAGCTAAAGAATTAAATCTTATCTTTAATGCTATAAACAATAAAATAAAGAAATAATTTTTTGAGTTGATTATTGGTTATTGTTTAGAAATTAGATTAATTAGAAATTAAAGTTATCTTATTTAGAAGTTTCCTGACTTTTTCTAAACTTTCTTCGTCAATAATGGAAATGGCTGTTATGACGGGATTTATTTTTTGAAGTTGTTTAATTTTTTCTTCCAGCTCTTCCTTGGAAAGCAAGTCGCTTTTGCTTAAAAATAAATATTCTTCTTTTTCCAACAATTTCGGATTATGGGCTTCCAATTCTTTGCGTATAATTTCATAGTCTTGAACCGGATTTTCTGAATCGGCGGATATGAAATGAAAAATTGTTTCGGTTCTTTCAATGTGTTTCAAAAATTTTATTCCCAAACCTTTTCCTTCGGAAGCGCCTTCAATTAAGCCGGGGATATCAGCCAGGATTAATCCATAGTAGACTCCCAAGTTCGGTTCCAGTGTGGTGAAGCGATAATTGGCGACTTTGCTTTGCGCGTTAGTGAGTTCATTAAGCAAGCTCGATTTTCCCACATTGGGAAGTCCGACAAAACCAATATCGGCAATCATCTTGAGTTCCAAATGCAGTTGCGTTTCTTCTCCGGCAAGACCTTCCTGAAATTGTTCCGGAGAAGTATTTTTCGCTGAGCGAAAAAGAAAATTTCCTTTGCCGCCTTTTCCTCCTTGCGCAATCAGAATTTTTTCTCCACTTTTTGTTATTTCCTGAACCGTTCCTTTAGTGGAATCTTGTATGACTGTTCCAACCGGCAATTTTAAAATAAGATCTTCTCCGTCGGAACCATCGCGAAATTGTCCGCGGCCATCCTTTCCATCCGAGGCGTAGATTTCTTTTTTGTAGCGGAATTGATTCAGCGCTCCAAGATCAGTTACACCTTCAGCAAAAACACTGCCGCCTTTTCCTCCACTGCCTCCGGCTGGTCCGAGCTCCATCAAGTTCTTATTGAAAGAGACAGAACCTTTGCCGCCTTTTCCCGCCGAAACTTTAATTGTAATATCATCTATGAGCATAAAAAATTTCTAATTACTCTAATTTCTAATTATTTCTAAATAATTCCAAAATGTTTAATTGACAGAATAAATTACAAATTTAAAAATTAGGTCAATTAGGGTAGTTAGATTAATTTAAGATTATATTATTTTGTCATAGTTTGTTAAAAAAGTAAAGAGTGGGAGAATTTATTGTATGGACAAATATTGCTTGTTGGTATACGGTTATTAGGCAGATCTAAATTATTGAAGAATAAATTTTTGAAAAATTAACTCGCATTCATTTTTTCTAGTTGAAATTTTCCCTCCCTCCAACGCCAAGCTGAAATAAATTAAGTTAATTTGGTATTACTCAATTTTATGCAATTGCATAATAATGAGTAATGATATTAAAAAATATAGTTATAAATAAATGCGAAAAAATGATTCACAATATGATGTAGCCATAATCGGCGCCGGTCCCTCGGGAGTTATGGCGGCTATTTCAGCGGCGCAAAACGGCGCTCGAGTGGTTTTGATTGATAGGAACGATAACTTGGGAAGAAAGTTGCTTTTGACCGGCAATAGCCGATGCAACATCACTCAGGCTGAATTCGACACAAAAAAATTGGCGGAAAAATATGGCAAAAAAGGACGTTTCCTCCTTTCTTCTTTGTCGGCTTTTGGCGCGGATGAAGTGGTGAAATTTTTTGAAAAAAATAATTTAAAATTAAAAACTGAAAAAAGCGGAAAAATTTTTCCTCAAAGCGACAAGGCGGGAGATGTGTTAGAAACACTTAGGCGTTGTCTTTTTGAAAATGGAGTGACAACTTTTTTTGAAAGTGAAGTCGCGGATATGGAATTGGAAGGAAATAAAATAACAAAAATAAAATTAAAAAAAGGAGAGGTGATTGCGAAAAACTATATACTTTCCGCCGGGGGAAAGTCATATCCTCAAACCGGGTCGACTGGTCGTGGATTTGATTTGGCAAAAAAAATGGGACACCATATAATTTCTCCCAAGCCGGCGTTGACTCCTATCAAAATTAAAGCGGATTGGTTGAAGGAAGCCCAAGGAATAAGCCTTCGGGGAGTGGAAATCAGCGCCTATCAAAAAAACAAAAAAATATTTTCAGAAATTGGCGATCTTATCTTCACCCACTTTGGCATCAGCGGACCGGCAGTTTTGAATATTAGCCGGCGAATTGGAGATCTCTTGGAAAAAGACGCAGTGAAAATTAAAATAGATATTAAGCCGGAACTTTCTTTTGAAAAACTGGACGAAGTCTTGCAAAACGATTTTGAAAATAACGCTTCCAAGAAAATTGGAAATTGTATGCAGGATTTTTATTCCCCCAAACTTTTGCAATTGATTTTGCAGATTGCAAATTCTGATAATAAAAAAAATGCCGCTAATATAAGTCGAGAAGAAAGAAGAATGATCGTGAAGGTATCTAAAGGCTTAGAAATGGAAGTGGAAGAATTGTTGGGTTTTGAAAGAGCGATGGTTACTAATGGAGGAGTGGACCTAAAACAAGTGGATTCTAAAACTATGCAATCAAAAATTGTTGAAAATTTATTTTTTGCCGGAGAAGTTTTGGATATAGACGGACCGACGGGAGGATATAATCTTCAAATTTGTTGGAGCACCGGCTACGTAGCCGGAAAATGGGCGGCAGTGAAAAGATTATCTTAGTGAGGAGTGTCTAAATGATTGTTCTCGAGCACTCCTTTTTGCTATAATTGAGATAATAGTTGGTTAAATTTTATTTATATGAATAATAAAGAACTTGATTTTTTGATCCAAGAAGGTGAGGGATTCAACCTTGAATTCAAGGAAAGCTATAATTCCAATTTGGCTCGTGAAATCTGCGCCATGGCTAATGCCAATGGGGGCAAGGTTTTGATTGGCGTTACTGACAACGGGAAAATAAAACCGGTCACTTTGAACAACAGGATGAAATCGGAAATTCAAGACTTGGTCAGAAAATTCGATCCGATTTTTTCGGTTGATATAAGCGAATTTGAAGGCGTGGTGATTATCGATGTGCCGGAAGGCAAAAAGAAACCATATTCAACCGGAGGAAAATTTTATATGCGCCAAGGCGCCAACAGTCAGCAACTTTCGCGAGACGAAATCCGAGATCTTTTTATGGATGAGGGATTGATTCGTTTTGATGAAAAATTGAATAAAAAATTTGATTTGGCAAAAGATTTCAATGACGATGCTTACGGGAATTTTTTGAAAAAAATAGGCATAGAGACCAAACTAAGCCGGGATGAAGTTTTGCGAAACTTGGAATTATTGGGAGATAATAAACTGAAAAACGCAGGAGTGCTGATGTTCTGCAACAAAGCCTCGCGGTTTATCAGCAGCGCCACGATCACTTGCGCCTTGTTTCGCGGTAAATCAAAAACAAAGGTAATCGACAGCAAAGAATTTGACGCGGATTTGTATGCGAACTACCAAGAAGCCTTCAATTATCTGCAGTCAAAATTAAATACGGAGTATATTATTAAGGGTGGCGGTCCGAGAAAAGAAGTCTTGGAATTGCCCGCAGAAGCTTTGAGAGAAGCGCTCTTGAATGCGATAGCTCACAGGGATTATTTTTCCATCGGAAATATCCAGATCAGTATTTTTTCTGACAGGATAGAAATTGATAATCCGGGGAGCTTGATTGGCAACATCAAAGTTGAAGATTTGTACAAGAAAAGTTTTCCTAGAAATACTTTGTTGTTCGGACTGATGCAAAGAATGGAATTGGTGGAGAAGATTGGATCAGGACTTATGAGAATGAGCGAGATGATGGATGAATATTTTTTACCTCATCCAAAGCTGGATGTCAGTGATGTCCGCTTCAGCATTACTTTTGAAAGACCGGACTTGCAGAAAATGAGCATTGAACAAAGAATGGAAAAATATAAAGAGGGGGTAGAAAAGGGAGTAGAACGGGGGGTAGAAAAGGGAGTAGGAAAATTAAGGGAAAATCAGAAAATCATTGTTGATTTGATTGAAAAAAATAGAAACATCTCTAAAGAAGAAATGATGAAAGAAGGCAAGCTTTCGAAAAAAACAGTCGAATATAATGTTAAGGTATTAAAAGACAAGGGAATTATAAAAAGAATTGGACCGGATAAGGGTGGATTTTGGGAAGTTGTGAATTAATAAAATTATTCTTTGATAAATGCTATAATAAAATCATAGTAAAAAACTAAAATAGAAAATTACGGAACATAATCATAAGCATACTGGGCATTCCATTGAAAACTTCAAAAGGAAATTCCATATTTCCTTAATATTAACTTTGCCGATTTTATTTCTTTCTCCTTTTGTTCAAGGATTGTTGGGAATTTCTATTGAATTTCCAGGCGATCAGTGGGTTTTGTTTTTAATTTCATCTTTTGTGTTTTTCTTTGGAGGAAGCCCATTCCTGGTTGGCGTGGTGAACGAAATCAAAAACAAGGCATTAGGAATGATGACGCTCATTTCTTTGGCTATCAGTGTGGCATATTTCTATAGCTCAGCTGTTACTTTCGGACTTGAGGGCGAAGTATTTTTTTGGGAACTAGCAACGCTAATAGATATTATGCTTTTAGGGCACTGGCTGGAAATGAAATCGGTGATGGGAGCGTCCAGGACTTTGGAAAAATTGTCCCGGCTTATTCCTGATAAAGCCCATCTGAAAAAAGATAATGAAATAATCGATATAAATGTCAGTGAACTTAAAAAGGGCGATATAATTTTAGTAAAACCGGGAGAGAAAATTTCAGCAGATGGAATTGTGATAAAAGGCGAGAGTTTTGTGAACGAATCAATGCTGACTGGAGAAGCTAAACCAGTTTCTAAAGAAATAGGTTCCAAGGTTATTGGCGGTTCAATTATGGAAGAAGGTTCTTTGGAAATTCAAGTGGAAGATGTGGGCGAGGAAACATATCTTTCTAAGGTTATAAAGCTTGTGAAAGATGCTCAGGCCTCAAAATCCAAAACGCAACTATTGGCAGACAGGGCTGCTTTTTGGCTCACGATAATTTCCATAACTATTGGAATAATAACTTTCGTCGCTTGGTTTGTCCTAGGAAAAGACATTGCTTTTGCGATAGAGCGAACAGCTACTGTTTTAATTATCGCTTGTCCTCACGCATTGGGATTGGCAGTGCCACTGGTGGTTGCAATTTCCACGACTCTATCGGCTCAAAACGGACTCTTGATCAGAAACAGAACCGCTTTTGAAAACTCCAGAAAAATTACCACTATTATTTTTGACAAAACCGGGACGCTGACCAAGGGAAATTTCAGCGTAAAAAAGATTTATGTCTTAGATGATAATTATAGCGAAGACAAAATTTTGCAAATTACTTCAGCTTTGGAAAAAAACTCCGAACATCCGATCGCCAGAGCTATAATCGAAGAAGCCCAAAAAAGAAAAGCGGAAAATATTGAAACAACGAATTTTAAAACAATCAAAGGCAAGGGAATCGAAGCGATTGCGGAAAATAAGAAATTTATTGTTGCCAGTCCTGGCTATTTGCAAGAACTGGGATTGTTGATTCCCGCTAATTTAATTCAGACGGAGGGCACGATGATATTTGTAATAGTTGAAGATAATGGCTATAAACTAATTGGAGCGCTGAATCTTTCCGACACGATCAGGGATGAATCGTATGATGCTGTTGAGCTACTAAGAAAAGAAGGAATAAAAATGTGGATGCTTACTGGCGATAATGAAAGCTCAGCCAAGAATGTGGCGGAAAGTTTGAAATTGGATGGATATTTTTCCGGAGTTCTGCCTCATCAGAAACAAGAAAAAATCAAAGAATTTCAAGCCAAAGGGGAATATGTGGCAATGATTGGAGATGGAATTAATGATGCTCCGGCGTTGGCTCAAGCGAATGTGGGAATTGCTATTGGCAGCGGAACGGATATTGCAGCCGAAACTGCTGATATAATTTTAGTAAATAGCAATCCGAAAGATATTGTTGCGTTAATTATTTTTGGCAAAGCTACTTACAAAAAAATGATTCAGAATCTTATTTGGGCGACAGGTTATAACATTATCGCTATTCCTTTGGCGGCGGGAATTTTGGTAAGCTCTGGAATTTTGCTTTCACCTGCGTTGGGAGCTATTTTTATGTCTTTTTCTACGGTGATTGTGGCAATAAATTCCAAAATGTTAAAAGTAAAAATAATTAGATAGAAATATTTATTGCAGTATGAAATAAAAATAAAGATAAATCGTACTATGTGCTGAGAGCTTGGTTTAAATTAATTTTTTAATATAAATAAACATATGATGTGGAATTCGTTTGGCAATATGGGTTGGGGGTTTGGTTTCGGTTTCGGTTGGATATTTATGCTCCTTTTCTGGGGGTTGGTTATTTGGGGAATTTTTGCTTTGGTGCGAGGCGGAATGGAGCACGGTTGTTGGGGCAATCATGACCACGGAGAACATAGGGGCGATAAAAATTCCAATGCCTTGGAAATTCTCAAACAGCGTTATGCAAAAGGGGAAATAAACAAGGAAGAATTTGAGATGAAAAAGAAAGACTTGGAATAATTTATATAGTAAGTCAAACAACTCGACCTAAAACCAGTTGACTAAAAATGGTTTATATGCTATCATAGAGTTGCTTGTAAGTGTTTCGTTAGTTTTCGCCTTCGTTTTGTAAGGGGAAAGAGCAGCGAATAAGTGGGTCGCCTTACAAAATTAATCAGAATCAAGGACAAAAAAATGGCAAAAAAGCTATACGTTGGAGGACTTCCATACTCTACAACTGAAGAATCTTTGGGAGAACATTTTTCTCAAGCAGGAGCAGTTGAGTCAGCAAACATTATTACTGACAGAATGAGCGGAAGATCAAAAGGATTCGGTTTCGTTGAAATGAGCACCGAAGAAGGAGCTCAAAAAGCGATTGAAATGTTTCATGGAAAAGAGTTCGGAGGAAGAACTCTTACAGTTAATGAAGCTAGACCGCTTGAAGAGAGACCAAAAAGAAATTTCGATCGCAGATAATGTGAAAGAATATCAAACTTTTTGATAAACAAAACGCCCCTCAAGGGCGTTTTGTGTTGCTCAAAAATAGTATTTGATATAGGCTGAATGCAGAAGTTATTAAATTTTTATTATCAAAAAATCAAGAAATTAAATTT
>AMFJ01000091.1_pt1 | contig 25836 bp, 17 predicted proteins | sample 427208 | NCBI WGS metagenome assembly AMFJ01 (sample SAMN02954298, study PRJNA114691) | groundwater metagenome | biome: aquatic; feature: subsurface aquifer; material: sediment; isolation source: subsurface aquifer sediment | place: USA: Rifle, CO | collected 2008-08 | reverse complement strand
TGCGGAAAATATGAAAAAAGCGGCTTAATAAGCCGCTTTTTTAATCTGTGATTATGACATTTCTCGTCTGAAGCATTCTGCGCAGCAGATGATTTCCGTTCTATCCGGAGGATAAGTCGTCTTGATGCCGATTCAGCATTTGGCGCATTTCCTGTCGAATAGCTTTCTGGGATTTCTCAGGCTCATCCTATCAAGATGCCGCTGGTCTGGATGACGTTTTGGGATAGGCAGACCATGTTTGCGGTAGAATTCGAGCTCTTGCTTTATTATCCTGAATGGTCGGTTTGTAACCTCGCATTCGACTGCCCAATTGAGGATGTCATCTGGGATATCGGAAATATTTTCAGGAAGTTTTGAAGCTGGTATGATCTTGGCAACATCTGGTTTCGGATTCTCATAATCCGACCAATTGATCGTGGGTGTGCGATTAATCGCATCCATACGATCAACAGGATAATATTCCATTGCAATAGTCTCATTGTATCAGAACGGGCTCATCGCCATCGGGAAGAATTCTCACCATTCACCATGCTTCCTCATATGCTCTATTATCCTCGGCACAAGAGCCTCATATTCCTCTTTGGCGTATTGCTTGTTCAATATGCAATATTTTGCACTCTTGAGTCAGACGCATCCGAACAAGTCGGAAGAGTTATTTGTACAATCAGAGCTATAGAATATTGAGCTTGAATTCTCGAATATAGATTCAGAGAATGCCACATTGCTGCATCAGAAAACATTTATGGAATCATATAGCCTGTTTACCCGATTTCAGATGAAATTTGCGTCAGAGGAGCTGTGCGCATCAAAAGAATCATAAACATATCTGCATTTGTCAGAATTGACCACGGAGAAGCACATCTCGCAATCGTGGGAATTATTGATGAGATTTCAAGTGCAATTCTCGCTTCAGTAGATTTCCAGATTTATCTCGGGGATGGTCTTTTTAAATTCGTTGAATTCTCAGATAAGGTTTCTTAATCAGGAATATGTCTTCATCTTTTCTTTGATCGAGTTATAGAGAGCATTGAATTCATCCTGCGAAACTTCTTTATTCCTTACGGCATATCTCTTATTGTCTACATTTGCGCAGAAAATTCAATTAAGCACATCCTTGCTTCATTTAACGAATAGGGAATTGGCTATCTGATTCGAATTCTCGACATAGAGGCTTGAATAGACATTTGATGACCAATCCAGAAATCAGGATTGTTGGACATTTGAAGAATGATAAAGATTCAAGCTGTCCTTGGCTTGAGATGTTTCTGAGGAATAGAAGACATTTTCACAATTCTCGATTCAGAAATTCAGATAGCAATCCTTTGACCCCGAAATGTAATTGTTGTAATCGCAGTTGATGTTATCGTTTCATGCGTTAAGGGCGCTTTTCGGAACTGCTCGCATTAGCATGTCGAATTGCTCGAAAAAGCTCTTATTGAAATCAAAATTCATAGAATAATCAAAAGGGCTCCACATATCTGACCACCAAGCGGAATTCGCGAATACCTTGTACGGCTTATCCGGCGAGTAGATTGAGATTATGTCTTTGCCTGTCTTGTCGCATTTCCTCTTATAAAGATGCCTCTCATTCCTCCAGGCGAGGCGTCGCATCTGTCTGCAATCAGGACAAAGCGAAGGAGCAGGTATAAGATATCTTATTTTTCAATCTCATAGGTCTGCAATGCCATTTTTTTCTCCTATCCCGATAGCCGATTCTCAGGCCAGCTGAAAAACCGGCGAGATGCTAGTGAGGAATTCGATATCATTTTGGGTTATATCGAAATTTTCCGAGCATTGAACGCAGGATTTGGTCTCGATTGTTTCTTGGTTCATCGATTATTTTGATTTAAAGGATACCGCCTTATGTTTGATTACCTGTACATAGCATCTGTAAAGCATTTTTCGCAGAATATCAGTTCGCTGCGCAATGGGGAGTAAGCGGTCTTCATATCAATTTTGCAATTATCACAGGCTCTTCCATAGAGCTTTTTCGGATTCCTGAAGCTCATCCTGTCAAGATGCCTCTGGTCGGGATGGATTCTCGGAACGGGAAGATTATGTTTGCGGTAGAATTCCAATTCTGGCTTGATTATTCTGAAGGGCTTATTCGTAATCTCGCATTCGATCGCCCAATTCAAAATATCATCAGGTATATCCAGGATGCTTGGCGGCAACTTTGAAGCCGGTATTATTTTCTTTACATCTGGTTTCGGGGATTCATAATCTGACCAGTTGAATCATTTGGAGAGCGCATCGTCTTTTGCGATAGAATAATGATCGTCCGCAACAGTCTCATTATATCCGAAAGGCGATAAGGAGGCAGGGAATAGCTCTCACCACTCGCCGTCTTCCTTCATTGCCTCTATTATCTTATTCTTCAGGTTCAGATAATCTTCTTTGGAATATTGCTTATTGAGTATGCAGAATGATTTATTGAGGAGTCATGTGCATCAGAAGCAATCTTGGCATCAATCCAATCAATTGCTGTAATAGATATCGCGAGATTTTCAGATTCAGACAGAAAAAAAGATATTATAGGAATTTCATGCTATGAGAGCAGAATCGAATACGTATTTGGAATCATACACATAGGCACTATCATATACTTCGAGAAATCGTCATCACTCGAACACATTGTAGCCATTCTCTCATCAGACCACCGTGAAGCAGCTCATGCAGTTCTTGCTTTCAAAAAGATGATCTCAGCTGCAATTCTCACAAGAAAGCTCATGTACTCATTTTCGTGGCATGCTTTTTAGGAATTCTTTGAATTCTGATTTATACTGTTCAAGAAGTTTATGATTTCACATCTCTAATCAGTTCTTGATCTTGGCGTATTCCAGTTCGTCATACTCCTTGTTCTTGATGTGGAACTTCTTTCCTTTCAGGCCATAGCACATGATGCAGTCGCTGCAGTTTACGCAATCCTCGCAGAAAAGCAGATTCCTTCACCCAGAACAGTCTATGCAGAAAAATGATCCGTAGGTGTGGTCGCAGGAAATAATCTCATAAGATTTATCTATCATGGCAGACCACCAAACATCATTCGAGTCATTGATATCATAAGAGGCTGTGGTATAATTCGAGTCGATTATTTTTGACCCGTAGAAATTCATGTAGGCATTTTTGGAGTCCACTATGCCGTTATTGTATTCGCAATTCTCCGAATTCAGATTATACAGGTTCGGCTTGGGAACTCTCTGGAAAAGTTTGTTGAATTGTTCGAAAAAACCTCTAGAGAAATCATAGTCCTGTCAATAGTCGAATGGATCCCATCGGTCAGAATTCCATTCTTCTTGCGTATAGACGGGATAAGGCTTATCGGGAGAATAAATCGAGATCATATCCTTACCGGAAAGCGATGATTTATTCTTGTAGAGTTTTCTTTCGTTTCTGAATATGAATAATCTTCTCTGTACGCAATCTTCGCAAATGGTCTTTTTCGGAATGGCAAATTTATCTTCCAGATAAGAGATTACATTAACGTTAGGATTGAATAATTCTGAGCACTCGCTGCAAGCAGATAATGGCATATTTGAAGGAATTTAAAAATTAAATCATAGCTTGATTCTTTCCAGCCAATGAGTTCTCGGAAGCGGAAGATTGTTTTTTTGGAGAAATTCTATCTCCAGGGGCACTATCCTGTATGAGTTCCCATCCTCTCAAAGTATCACTTTTTTGAGTATCTCTTTGTTTATCTGCCAATTTCAATTCGCATCAAATCATTCATAATCTCACAGCTCAGTTGCTTTGACTGTCTCTGAATTTTCTGGGATGTCGACTTTAAGCTCTTTTTCTCTCCACATGAATCATCGCATCGCAGCTTCATCTTTTGATAATCAGGCATTGAACATCGATGCGACCGTATCATTGAAGAAATAGGGATTCATTGAGGCGGGGAAGCTTTCTCACAGGATTCAATCGAGTTCCATTTGCATGAATATCTTATCCGATAGTTCGAACCATTCTTCTTCTGAATATTGCTTATTGAGGATGCAGAATTTCTTGTTCTTGAGCCCCACACATCATAAGCAATAAGAACATTCATCAAGCAAGAAGCTGTAGAAATTATTAACTCAATTGTTATTATGGAAGCACATGTAAATATGCTCTCAGCCGGCAGCCATGACTCAATACATATCAGATCAGATCGGAGAACCGGCATTATATGTGTCGTAGATATTCTTGTTTCAGGTCGGCAGTCACACTAGGACTACGTTTTTTCAATCAGTGACACGATAATTATATACTCAGTTGTTAAGGTTTTCACTGTAAAAATTAAGCGATCAAGTCGTTTTGATGCTTCAGACATTTCATGATTTCACTTTTTCCTTTACGTGGAGCGATTCGAACCAGGACTTATTCTTGAGGAGCTCTTCTTTTTTGGTCTTATACTCTTCTTTCGCATATTGCTTATTATTTATCTGATATGATTGGTTTTCGAGTCAATTGCAGGATATGCAGTCATGACATCAGATGAGATTCGTCGAGAACCAGACATCTGACGAATTGAGGATATTCTGAGAATAAAATATATTCGAGCTTTTTAGGATTCCTGAGCTCATGTATACGTTCTCTGAGCTATCCCAAACCATAACGGAATTGAGGATATTTCTAGAATTATCCTTTATATTTACGCTGTAAAGCACATTTTCACATCAGGATACTACAGTGAAGCTGAGATATGAGTTCTTGACGAAAATGCTTATCTCAGAGAAATCGCAATTCTCAGATCCGATATTTATCGTAGAGGGCAGCTTGATGCTCTTGTAAAGGGGTATGAAATTATCGAAAAAACTTCAGCTGAAATCATAATTGAGTCATCTGTCGGTGAAGCTTTCACGTTCCGCATCGAAGAGAAGCATGCTTTGCACTCAAGAGATCCTGTCCGTTTCTGGATATCTTGAAATCAATCAGCCGTTTTTCTGGAGGACTAGGGTATCCCAGCTCATTATTTCCATGACGAAATCATTCCAGGAGGATTTCTTCCTCCTGTCGGCTATTTTCTTTTGCCAGATGTTCAGTTTTCCCATAAACAGATAAAAAACCATATAATGACCATAGCTTATGCAGTTTTTCTGTTTTTTCAAATAAAATTAAAGTTTAACCGTCATGTAACAATGGTATCTTTCTTCCGGCAATGTATTTGACTTATGGCTTCAGAAGCAAATCTTTTTGCTTTTTCAAATAAAATGATATATTCGAATTCGAATCCGTATCAATTATATTACTAACGAATCACATATGGAGCTTGATTTTTTCCTAAAGATATTAGTGGCATCTGTCTTATGAGGGCTTATTTGACTGGAGCGGGATATTTCGCATAAGAACCAGCTGGAGCAATTCGCATGATTGAGATCATATGCCCTCATTGCATTCCTGGGAGCGATATGAACTATACTCGATCAGGTTTTTGTGACAAAATTCATTTTCTCGATAACCCTGTTCGTGCTATTTTCTCTTATCGTAGCAAGCGCATACATATATGCAGCCTTTAAGAAAAATGATATCGGGATAACAAGCGAACTTGCGGCATTCCTGACTTTTTTCATATGAACATTTGTCTGACTGGGGTTCTTGAAAGTTTCGATAATATTCACTATAACATTGATACTGATAATTTCACTCAAAGAATGATCGATAAAATTGAAAGAAAGAATCTGAAAGGATGAATTCATGCACACCCTAAAATTTGCAGTTATAGCATTTGTGGTGCTTCCATTGCTTCCTGATGCAAAATTCTCAATCTGAAACCTCTTATCATTCCTATGAATGGCTGAATCTTGAATCACTCATCCGATTATGAATATGGCATTCTTCAATCCTTATTCTGTATGGTTTTTTGTCGTTGTGATGTCAGCGGTGTGATATGTCTGATATGTGCTTTCTAAGATTTTCGGCAAGAATTCTTCCGTTGTCCTATCTAGTCTGATCTGATGAATGGTCTCATCGACAGCAGTCACTGCGACTATGTCAGAAAACAGCAAAGCAGACGTGAAGAATCCGTATATCTATGTTATGTGAGTTCTTGCGGCGAACTCAGTCATGCTCATAAGGGTAGTGTGAATTGTCTTGGTTTTGAATATTGCCTTATTGAAAAACCTTTATCTGCCGGCACTGCTTATGCTAGTGTGATTTGCAGTCGTCATGCTCTATTCATACCGAAAATCAAAAGAAGCCGCCTCTAAGACCAAAGTTGATCTAGATGAAAAAATGGAAAGTCCTTTCTCACTAGCTCCCGCACTCAAGTTCTGATTATTCATCCTTTTCATCAAATTCATCGCCTGAATCTGACTTTTGTATAAAGAGTTATTCTTGGGGGATTTCTTCTATTACATCTTCTGAATAATCTCATGATTTGCCGATGTTGATGCAATAACTCAGACAATGGCCACACAATCGCAAGAGTGATCGGTTACCGCCAAATTAGCAATAACTACAATTCTGCTCGCAGTCATGTCAAATAATGTAGTGAAAAGCTCCATGGCATATAAATTCTGATGAAAAGTCTACTGAAAGATAGTGATGGGTGCTTTCTGATTATCGATAGTTCTCGGATTGGCGGGGATATTTCTGAGTTAAGATCTAATTCAATTCCTGATTATAGCAGCTTTCGCAATAGACAATCTCTTTCCTGTCTGGCGCATAAGTGGTCTTGATTCCTTCTCAGCATTTATCGCAGCTCCTGTCGAACAGCTTCCTTGGATTCCTTAGTTTCATTCTCTCTAGGTGCCTCTGGTCGGGGTGCCTTCTCGGGATCGGCAGAGAGTTCTTACGATAAAAGTCCAATTCCTGCTTTATAATCCTGTAAGGCTTTCCTGTGATTTCGCAGGTGAGCGCCCAATTCAGGATGTCATCAGGTATATCTTTTATATCAAGAGGCAATTTCGATGCCGGTATTATCTTTTCTACCTTGGGGTATGGCGATTCATAATCCGACCATTTTAATAATTCTTCGGAAATGACATGATCTCTTACTGTGGGATAATATTCCTGAGCCAATGTTTCATTGTATCAGAATGGGGAAATCGAGGAAGGAAAGAACTCTCACCATTCTTTATCTTTCCGCATCCGTTCAATAATTTCAGGCACCAGCCTTTCATACTCTTCCTTTGAGTATTGTTTATTGAGTATGCAATATCTCTTATGTATTAATCCGATACATCAGAAAAGATCTGAGGAAGAATAGCAGTGATCGCAGTAAAAAAGTTCTTTTGAACTATGGCAGAAATTAGAGGACAGAATTTGTGTTGAAAAATATGAGCTTACACATTCATAAAGCCTTGAACATTCGGTTCAACAGTTGAAGATGTCATAGGTGTCCTTGGTTATTCCGTCGTAGCAATATTTACAATCTTCAGAATCCATCATATCATAGCATGAAATGCAATTTTCGGAGTTATTGAAGTAATCTCAGAGAATTTTTTCTGAACTTTCTGAATGGATGAATCTTCTCGGAATCCTATCTTGTTTTTCCTTTATCAGCATTTTCAGTTCCGGAGAATTCAGACGAGCAAGCTCTTTCAATCTTATTCCATAATCCTCTGCCTCGTATTGCTCATTGAAAATGCAATATTGTTTATTGTATGATCATGCACATCAGAAACAGTTGCGGCATCAGATGCAATCGACGCAATATGCACAGTGGCTAATATCCTGACAATCCATGCAAAACCTTGAGTTGTGAGCATTATTGATTTTTATGCAACCATAGCAATCAGTCGATTCGATCGCCCATAGGCAATCCATCAAATCAGAAGAATTCAATCATACTCACGTGGAATAATAGGAATTTTTTACATCCCAGGCATTGAAAACAAGATAACAATCTTTTGAACCTTCGACATCATTTCAATATTCTATATTTTCGTTATCTTTGAGGACTAGGCTGAGTCTTGGAACTTTTAATTGCAGATCTTGGAATTGTTCAAAGAATGACCTATTGAAATCAAATTCCCTAGCATAATCAAAAGGGTTCCATCTGTCAGACCACCAATCCTTCTGATTATAAACCCTATAAGGCTTGTCCGGAGAATAGATGGATATGATTTCCTTTCATGTTGCATCACAAGTCCTTTTATATAAATGCCTTTCATTACGCCATGAGAGCCTTCTCTGTTGCCGGCAATCAGGACAAAGCGAAGGCGATGGGATGGGATATCTGACTTCATTGAAAACCGGTGAAATCTTCTCGTAGAATTCCAGATCTTTAGTAGTGATATCGAAATGCATTCAGCATCTGCAGATTCTAGTCTCTATTATTGTTTCCATGATATTATGATATTAATTAAAACCATAGTTTTTAGCGCATCTCATTATCAAAACATTTTTTGCAATATACTTTTTCAGTCCTGTCAGGCGAATTGGTTGTCATTATCTTTGCTCAGCATTTATCACATTTCCTGTCATAAAGCTTTATAGGGTTTCTTAATTGCATCCTATCATGATGCCGCTCATCAGGATGCCGTCGGGGAATCGGCAGAGAATTTTTCCTATAATAATCCAATTCTTGCCTGATTATCCTGAATGGCTTCGCTGTGATTTCGCATTCTATGGCCCAATTTAGGATATCATCAGGAACATCAGTTATCAGATCCGGAAGTTTTGACGCAGGTATGACTTTATCGACTTTTGGGAATGGCTGCTTGTAATCATTCCATTTGATATTCAGTCCTCCTGGGAGAGGAGCTGGATGAGAGGGTATCGGATAATAATCATTGGCGACCGTCTCATTGTATCAGAAAGAAGATATAGAAGATGGGAAAAATTCTCACCATTCTCATGTCTTCCTCATATGCTCTATTATCCTTGGAACCTGCGCTTCATATTCTTCCTTTGTGTACTGTTTATTGAAGATGCAATACTTGGCGTTCCTTAGGCCTATGCACCCGAACAGATGGGATGAATAGAACAGTTCGGAAGAATAGAAGATATTGTCTGATTCGATTATATCATAAGAAAATGCCACCCTATTGCTTGTGCCGGCTCTCATGAATTCGTAGCTCAATTCATTCCTTCATCAGATCCCATCGTAGCAATCTTTTGAGTGTTCAGACATCAGGTATTTGGAATTCTCTATTCAGTTGACATCAAAACAATAATAAGCATTGACTGAATTTTTCAGATTGTCTCAAAAACAATTATTGCAATTTACCAGATTAAGATCGGGGACTATGCTTGCTGACAATATGGAGTCGAACAATTTTTTCAATTCCTGATTCTTAATGAATGAGCCGTTTTTGAATTCTTCAAGTTTTTTATAGTATTCTTCTTTCGTATATTCCTTGTTCTCTATGTGATATTTCTTGTTGTCCAGATTGGTGCAGAGCATGCAATCCGAACAGCCTATAAGATTTTTACTGAAATAACAATCCCGGCAATTCGTGCTGCTTATGAGATGCATAGTGTTAAAGCATTTGTCTAGAAAGACTCAGTTGTAGCAATTCTCAGATTCATTTATATTATAGCTGTCAAAGATATTTTTTGAGCTCCATATCCATGATGAATAGTAGATATCTTCAGAGCCGTAATATACTACAGAGCTCAAATATGAGTTCTTGCATCACCTTATGTAATTATTGAAGTTGCAGTTTTCATTCTCTGAATTGAGAAGTCACAATCTTGGGATTTTCAACATCATTTCTTCAAACTGCCCGAAAAATCACCTGCTGAAATCAAAATCTTGTCAATATGACATTGGGTCCCATTTATCGGACCACCATTCTGACTGCTCATAAATCTTATATGGCTTGTCAGGAGAATACATCGAGATTATCTCTTTTCAGGTTGCATTGCAATTCCTTTTATAGAGATGCCTCTCATTCCTGAATGATAATCTTCTCTGCTGCCGGCAATCAGGGCATAAAGTGGGTGAAGGGATTGGACATTTCAATCATGACCCTTCGTGGCTATTCTGGAAAACTGGAGAAATCCTGTCATAGAATTCCAGATCCTTATCAGTGATATCGAATGATACAGAGCAATGGCGGCATTTTTTTGTCTCTGCGACAATCTCTCAACTTAGGGAATTTGACATAATCATTTTTTTAAGTTGTAAACATTTTTCATTTATATTATTTTTCACATAATTGCAAATACAATATTTTGCATTTAAGCATTAATATATTATAATAGCCAAAATAAGGTGTGATTATTTTTTCACAACAGTCTCATGAAGATTCATGATTACCTTGAATATCTCTGATTTTCCAAGAAAGAATCAGAGATTTATCTTGCTCTCTATAAGCTTTGAACACAGCCAGCATCAATAGTCGCGAAATATATTTGATTTGAGAGAACCTACACTTATAAGGCTCTTAATGATTTCGCAGAAAAAAACCTTTTATCGGTCACTGAGAAAAACTGAATAAAACATTTTTTCATACCGGATATTTCAGTGCTAAAAAAATACCTCCAGAATCAAAAGGAGAGATATGGTAAGATGGAAGAGAATTTCCATATGATAGAAACCGAACTGCTCCAATACGATAAAAAATTCTCAACAAAGCTGCCGAAGATAAATATCCATGATTGACATGAATCTATTAAGAATCTTTACGAGGATATACTTGAAGAGGTGCTTGGCAATGGATATATCTCAATAAAGATGTTCGCGTCTAATACGGTAATGTCACAGGATTGACGCAATGAGAATAAGAATAATTACACACGGGATTTCTTTGAAAAAATGAAGCTGAATAATGTCCACGTCGATACCTTTCTCGGGAATTGAATATGGATCATGGAGTCAATCTGAAAGACTCAAGATCTTAATGAGCTTGCAAACCTTCCTGCCTCAAACTCATCAATACAGATTTTTGTCGTGTGAAAAATTGTCTATATCCTTATATTCAAGGAGATACCTTATGGAATCAGATTTGATAGTGAAGATCTAGCCAGGGCGCTGCACTTCTTATTTGAGAATCTCAAAGTTTAATCTCACTTCTGATCAATTCCATAAATCAGGCCATGTTTCATCTGCGGAACAGGGCTTTTATTTATGAAAATGAGTCAGATGACCATGAATATCCCGAATATCAGCAACGGTATCTTTTGGCTTCATAATCAATCGCTCATATATCAATAAATTATAGGTCAGATAAAAGATCATATCTGTGTGATGAATCCGAATATCCCGAATTCGAATCATGATTTACTGGAATCTATAAGATTGCTGTATTCCGATCTCATCAGAGATTGTGTATTTCAAACGACAAGTCATCACAATATCAGGGTTATGATTAGTCAGGCATATCAGATGCCTATTATAAGCGAAATGATAGCTATTACCCATATGACAACCATTATATTCATTGATTTCCGTTCTCATAGCTTATTGAATAATCTTGATCAATATATGGTCGCTGGTAACCCGATAAGCTGTACCAGTAACATGCAGACTCATGCTATTGTCAGCGATAGCTTCAGCTCCCCGGTTACATATGTGCCGAAAAAAAGCAGAATCACTGTGATGCACTCGCTTATGAGCCAATATCAGAATAATAGCTTGAGTTTCGTCTTGCTTGTGATCGGTTTCTCCTGTCTTTCCCTTTTTTTGATTTCAATTTTTGAATTTTTTATTCAGATTACGCTGATAAGCGAAAAAATCATATAAAATACGCTGATGAAAATGAAAATCAAGGGATTATATGTTCAAAAGATCTTTTGCAGCAACATTATGACGATGAGTCATATTATTCATCAAAGATATCCGAAACCCCAGGCAAATCAGCTGAATTCATGACTATCCTTTTTATTTACAAGCTGAGACAGCAGTCAATTATATACGGAAATCGATCAGATATAGAATCAATTGGCAACCATATATATCCAAAAAACATATTTAGGGTCAGCATATATCGCATATCAGAGCATCAGTGAGAATAGGAATGCCGATGCCACAAGGCCTAAAAATGGCTTTATGAAGTCTCATTTCCTATCAGCAGATCTTCAGGCTAATATTCATATGACAACACCTAAGACTGTAGATATTCAATTCGCCAATCACCATGAACCAAGGGTCAATCAATGATTTATGAGCACAACACTGAAATAAGTAGGCAAAAGATAATTCTGCAATACTATACCGTATGCAGAATTCGCAAAATCATAAAAACCGTAAAAGATCTTAAGCTTTTTCATGAGAGATCGGTTATGACAATATATTTCTGATTCTATAAGATAAAATAAAAATGCAAGATTATATGATTTGACTTTTTGACGAATCCACCTAATGTCATTGAAATAAAACAAAAAGGGGCGGATATGAAAAAAATTCTTGTTTCTGGAGTAAATCTGCTTCACTCCATCCTGGTGATCAACGTTTTACTCGGTTGGATATATCTGCCCGAAATCTATGCTTACTTCATTCTTGGAATACTGCTTATCCAGAAAACAAACGAGGGAAGATGTCCCTTGACTGATCTGGAATGGTATCTCCGAGGATGTTGGCCGGCCTGGAAGCATAGGGGTTGGTTTGCGTGGCAGATCGGAAGAGTCGGGATAAGGATTTCCGAGTCTACGGCAAATAGATTGCTCAGCTATGCAAGTATATTTGGCATTGGCTTTGCGGTCGTAAAATTATTTGACCTTCCGTGAAAGCGGAAGGTCAAAATCATTAAAACTAACAAATGACATTATGCATAGAATGATTCCTGTGATCGTTTACATGATTCTACCGATTGTAAGTTTTATTACAGTATTATTCAAATTCAAGCCCAATCCTATTAAATTCATCACTATCATACATCTTTGACTTCTGATATCTATAATTACCAGCAGTTTGGCTTCTCCGCAGATCATGATAATCATCTATCACGATCTGCCTATCTGGATATATCCTCTAATGATCCTCTTAAGCGGACTTGCATATATGTCTTTATGAAGAAAGTTCTGAACATACTATATCATTTCAGTGCTTTTGCAGGATTTTTCAATGATCCTAATCGGTTATCATATTCTTTATATCCTCAATATCCCTATGCCATTGATGATGCTCTTGGTGGCTATTCCTTATCTTATTGCACATGTGGAGAAAATCCATAAAAGCGAGACGAGGAAGCTTCCTTACCTTTTGATTTTCTGTGTGATTGTAGGGATTTCAATTTTCATGAAGTTGCCATGATATATATTCATATCACATATTATCGGATGAACTTATCTTATAAAAAAAGGATATATACTTGAGGGATTCATAAAGGAAAGCATGTAGCTTCTTATTTAGAATGCCTTCCATAACAGCTTTCACAATATATCATCTCTTTCTTTTCGGGAGAGCAGGTGGTTTTTATCTCTTTGTTGCATTTAGCGCATACTGTATCATATAATTTTCTCTGATTTCTTCTTTTAATCCTTTCCAGATGTCTTTGATCCGGGTGCTTTTTTGGGATCTGGATATTATTGCCAATATAAAATAGCAGTTCTTGTTTTGTTATCCTGAATGGTTTTTTTGTCGATTCGCACTTGAGTATTCAATTCAGAAGTTCTCTCGTGTTATTGCCTGCAATTTCTTCCGAAACTTCATTTTTGTCATACTGTGATATCTCTAGGGGTTCATAGAATTCTCAATCATATCAGTTCTGCTTTTCATAATCTGACCATTTGAATATTGCTTTGTCATTCGTTGAGATGCGATTAATCGCGTCTCAACGGTTAATCGGATAATTATCGCTTGCAAGCGTCTCATTATATCAGAAAGGCGAAATCGAAGCCGGGAAGAATTCTCACCATTCACCCGTTTCTCTCATGTGCTCTATGATTTTCGGGACAAGCAGTCCATAATCCTCTTTTGAATATTGTTTGTTGAGTATGCAATATTGAGAGTTACGAAGTCATATGCAGCCGAAACAATCTTTGATCGAAAAACATTCGATACAGTAGTTTGCATTCAAAGAATTATCTCAGATATCGGCAGAAAACAAGATTTTGGAGCTGTGCATTCAGACGGTTACGGAATCATATGAATTATTCAGTCAGAAGCCGAAATAATCGATATCATAGACATCCTGTGAATTCACTATGTCAGATGAATATTTAACATCAATGCAATTCTTGATATCATAGGCCTGATTTGAATTTTTGCACCCCGTTATGTAATCTCATAAAGAATTCTCGCTATTCTCAATATAAAGAGATATTTTTGGGAATTTTGCATAATGATCCGCTATGAATTCATTCAATTTTTCTTTTTTTATCCTGGAAAGATCCATGATCTTTTCCATATATTCTTCTTTAGAATATGCGATATTGAAGATAGAATATTCTGCATGATCCATTCATGAACATCAGAAGCAATCCTTGCAATCCGTGCAATTTGAAAGGTAATGAGAATTGGAGCAAGAATGGCAATTCATTGAGTGAGTCAATTTGAAGCATCCGTAGCAATTTATGCATTCATAGCAATTCTGGCAATTATATATTTTCATGCAGTCGGTGGAATCGGTCGAATCATTGACTCATTTTCAATAGAATGATCTCTCGGATCTGTTCGAATTCACCAGCAAATAAGAATCCTTTAATTTTCATGATTGATTATTGTAGTCGCTATTTTCCACATTCAGAAGAACGAGTGACATTTTTGGGGTCCTTAATCCCAGTTCTTCAAACTGCTCAAAAAATCATCTGCTGAAATCAAAATCTCTTCCATAATCCAAAGGATTCCATCTATCTGACCACCATTCACTCTGTTCGTAGACCTTGTACGGCTTATCCGGTGAATATATCGAGATTATCTGTTTTCAGGTAAGATCGCATTTCCTGTGATATAATTTTCTTTCATTCCTGAATGATAATCTCCTTTGTTGCCTGCACTCAGGACAAAGCGTAGGGGTTGGAATTGAGTATTTCTCAGAATTGAAGACAGGAGAGACCTTATCGTAAAATTCCAGATCCTTGTCTGTGATATCGAATGATGCAGAGCATAATCTGCAAGTTTTCGTTTCAATGATCTTTTCTTGTCCCATAATAATCAGATAAGATATTAACTTGTCACATTATGGACTTTATTATAATTTATTTAAATTTATTTTGATATAAAATTATTATTTGCTTTACAAAGGGAAAAATCTTATAATATTTCTGTTGAAAAAATTTTACAACTAAGCATCTTTCATGACTATCGAAGAACAGCTATCTTTTTTATGATTTTCTCAAAATGAGATAAAAGTCTATATCTCTCTTCTCAGATCCAGTTGAAATTATGTCAGTCAACTCTCCAAAGACACTAAAATAGAGAGAGTGAGCCTCTATTACACTCTCGAGCTTCTCAAGGAAAAATGACTCATCCAGTTTGTGATAAAGAATAAAATAAAATTCTTCATCCCAGAGAAGCCGGAAAAGATAGTGAATGCTCATAAGGAAAAGCTCAATATTGCAGAAAATCTGCTTCCTTGACTCAAAATGCTCGAGAACACGACCCTCAATAAGCCGAGCTTCAAGTATTTTGAGTGAATGGATTGAGTCAAAGAGGTCTTGAAAGAAATATTCGAATATAAAGACATAAAAAGTTATGCAAACCTTTATAATGCGATGAATCATTCAAAAGAGCTCCTGGATCCGTATTTCAAGAAAATAATAAAAGACAGGATCAAATTCAATATAATTCTGCCCTACAATCAATCTGTTATCGATTATCTTATTGCCATAAAAAGTGAAACCCAGAATAAGACAATCAATTATGTTTTCATAAATCAGGTCGAATTCCCATTCGAATATGATGTATTCATTACCGATAAGATAGTCTGAATCATATCTATCATAAACGGTGAAATCATAGCAATCAGGATAGAATCCATGGCTTATGCGAATTCCCAACGGGCCATATTTAACCTCGCATGGCTAGGGGCAACCAATTTTGTGGTATAGCTCCTTAAATCACCTCAATACTATAACATTCTTTGCAATAGACTTTTTTATCGGAAGAATTTGTAGTAATCATATCTATGCCGCATTTGCTGCATTTAGTCTCATGCAATCTTCTCTGATTCCTCGATTTCATCCTATCCGAATATCTCTCGTCGGGATGTCTTTTCGGAACTGGCAGAGAATTTTTCCTGTAGAATTCGAGCTCTGGCTTGATGACTCTGAATGGCTTTCATGTGACTTCGCATTCTATCGCCCAATTCAATATGTCATCAGGGATTTCTGTTATGTCTTTAGGAAGTTTTGCTGCTGGGATTATCTTGGACACGTCTGGTTTCGGATTTTCAAACGATGACCATTTGAAGATGGCTTTGCCATCTGCAGAGACGTTGCGGGCAACGTCTCTCTGATCACCCAAAGGGAGAGAGGATGGAGGCGGAGTCAAAGGATAATATTCCATCGCAACAGTCTCATTGTATCAGAAAGGGCTTATAGATGAAGGGAAGAATTCTCCCCATTCCTTATCTTCTCTCATGCGCTTGATTATCTTAGGCACAAGAGCCTCATATTCATCTTTTGTATATTGTTTATTGAGAATGCAATGTTTGGCATTCTTCAGTCAGATACAGCCGAACAGATCTGAAGAATCGATGCATAAGAAGCTATAAATAATATTCGAGACATTTATTCAGCTGGAAAATATGGATTTGTGGATCTGTTCTGAAGCCAATAATTCATATCAGAGATCACTGTCATATCATGCGAAAGATATGTCATGAGAATCATTTATCATTCAAAAATCAAAGGCATTCTTGCAATCTGCGGCATCGAATCAATCGAAGCAATTCGTGCAGTTTTTCGAATTCCACAGATAATCTCAAGTGCAGTTTTCACAATCATTCAAGCTCAGGTCCCTCAACGGCAATGAAGGCAAGGTTTCCTTATCAGCTGAGAGAGGGCCTTTTGAATTCAAGATTCAAGTTTGCCTTACCTTTTCTAGATATTCTTCTCTTGAATAAGGCTTATTATAGAAGTAATATTGCTTATTCTGTAAACTGACACATCCGAAACAATCGCTGCATGAGATGCAATTTTCTAGAAAATATGAATTGCTGCAGCTGGTGCAATTTTTGGAGTAGAGCAGATTATAGCATTTATTTATATCGGTGCATTCATAGCAGAATTTGCTATCGACACAATAAAGGCAATCGATGCAATTCTCACTTTTTTGTATAAATCTTGAATATAGGCAATCTGAGCAATATGAAATACAGAAGCTCAAATAGCAATTCTTATTGTTTGTTCAATAGGTGGTGTATTCAGAATTTTCTGAATTGAGAGTCAGCACTCACATCGGAACCTCTTTGAAGAGTTCATCGAATTGGCTGAAAAATGATCTATCGTAACGATAATCCCTGGCGGCGTCCAAGCCGCTCCATCGGTCGCTCAGCCACTCGCCTTGCTCAAAAACCTTATAGGGCTTGTCCGGAGAAAAGTTTGAAATTATCGATTTTCATGTCGCATCGCACTTCCTCTTATATAGATTCCTTTCATTCCTGAACGATAATCTTCTCTGTTGCCTGCAATCGGGGCATAGTGTCGGAGCAGGTATGATGTACTTGAACCTTCAATCTCACAAATCTAATATTCATTCTCAATCCTCAACCCTCACTCCTCGCCTCTTCTGAAATACTGGTGAAACTTTTTCCAGAAAATCCAAATCTCATTGCGTGATGTCGAATTCAGATCAGCATCTGCATTTTTTTGTTTCAACTACAATCTCCATATAACTATGATTAATAATTTATATACCATTTCAATTTTTCCGAATATCTCTTATCGGGATGAAGTCTTGGGATTGGCAGGGCGTGCTTTCTGTAGAAGTCCAATTCCTGCTTCACTACCCTAAAAGGCTTATTTGTAACTTCGCATTCTATCGCCCAATTCAAAATGTCATCTGGAATATCTGAAATATTTTCAGGTAATTTATTTGCCGGGATTATCTTGTCGACTTTTGGGAACGGAGCCTCATAACCAGACCAGCTGTAGCCTTTTCCGATGGCTTCTTTTTGGGTAAGCGGACTTAATATCTGGCATACGGAATCATCATATCAATAAGTGCTTATGCTTGCAGGGAAGAATTCTCACCATTCCCCATTTTTCTTCATATGCTCTATGATTTTAGGCATAATTTCCCCGTATTCTTCACGTGTATACTGCTTATTCAAAATGCAATATGATTCAGCATGGATAAGGCTCACGCATCAGAAGCAATCTTGCACTCAATTCCTGCAATGGGCAGAATAATAGATGTTTGAAACATCATTGAACGTTCCGACAGAAAAATATATGTTTGAGGCGTTATTTCAGACTTGCTGTGAGTAATATATCTTCTCGCAATTGTTTCAGAATCATGTGTAATCCATGGACATGCTCACGGTGGGCACTTGCATCTTCTGACAATACCTTAGATCCTGCCCTCATAGTACATGTTTGCAATGGCTTATATTTTTGCTGTTAATTATCTGTTCTGAATCAACAACATTTTCAGATCATATGTTCTTCAGAGGCTGTTTTATGTATTTTCATCTATAGAATTCTTCGAATAGATTTTTCTGCTCTGAAAATGGCAGTTTCTTTATTTCATTTAATTTTGCTTCATAGGCTTCTTTGCTGTATTCGATATTGTAGATGCAGTAACGCTTATCCTTAAGATCAAAGCATCAATAGCAATCGGTGCAATTCTCGCAGCTCAATAGGAAATCAGAATCTCTGCAATCTCTTATGTCATATGAATTCCTGCAGTCATAGCATCAAGAGGCAAGAATACATTCATAGCAATTTTCGCAGTCTACGATTCAAAAGCAATCAGTGCAAGAATTGCACCTGACAGCATCTACGCAATAAAGAAGATTTTCCGAGGTGTTGATGCTGAATGAGAGATAGCAATTCTTGATCGAGGTCGATGCATTGCAATATTCGGAATTTTCAGTGAATCTCACTCATCTGGAAGGCAGCGGCACCGACAATAAAAGTTCGCTCCATTGCTCAAAAAACGGCCTGCTGAAATCAAAATCCTTTCCATAATCCTTCGCATCCCAAGCCTCAGAATCCCAGGCCTTATCCTCATAAATCTTAAAGGGAGAAGTGGGAGGGAAGATAGCGATTATATCTTTTCAGCTCAAATCGCATTTCCGCCTATATATCTTCTTTTCGTTTCTCCATACCAGCCTGCTGAATTTCCTGCAATCAGGACATAGTGAAGGTACAGGAAGGGGGTATTTTTCTCATGCGAAAACAGGGGATAGCTTATCTAGGAATTCCATGTCTATATCTGTAATATTGAAATCTGCTCAACACGCACATTTCTTGATTTCAATTATTTGTTCTGACATAAATGAAGTTATTAAAAAATATTTATTTTAGTTTATAGGTTCTCAGATATTTCCCAAATAGAACTCATATCAAGCTGTCATTGATTTTTGACAACAGCTATAGGACTTCAGAATCATAGCATTTTTCACAATAGATCATCTCACTTCAGCCAGGGGCAAAAGTTGTCCTTATATCGGTTCAGCATTTATCGCAATTCCTGTCATGGAGTTTTCTCGGATTCCTCAGCTCTAGCCTCTCTTTGTGTCTTTCATCAGGATGGAGCCTTGGGATGGGGAGTCCGTTGCTCCTATAGAAATCTAGTTCTTTTTTTATTATCCTGAAGGGTTTTTTTGATTTTTCGCATTCTATCGCCCAATTGAGTATATCATCAGGAACATCTGCTATGTTGATAGGGAGTTTTCATCCTGGGATGATTTTTGCTACATCCGGTTTCGGATTTTCGAATGCCGACCATTTGAATCAGAGATCTGATGCTTCACTTTGATTCAGTGGATAATGATCTTGTGCTGCAGATTCATTGTATCAGAAAGGGCTTATGCTTGCGGGGAAGAATTCTCACCATTCTCCAGTCTTCCTCATATGCTCGATTATCTTCGGAACGAGTTCCTCATACTCCTCTTTGGAATACTGTTTGTTCAATATGCAATATTGCTTATTGTTAAGGCTTATGCATCAGAAAATATTATTCGAATTGTAGCATGCGAATGCGTAGACGGAGTAATCGGTTCAGATGATATTAAGCATTCAGAAAATATTATGCACTCAGTCGGCGCCCAGCACTTCATAGCAATTTTCTGATTTCCAACCGTAAGTCGCATCATGGCAATTTGTGCAGTTTCAGGCATTATCGAAGAAATTTTTGCAATTACGAGTATCGGATACCTCATAGCAATTCACCGATTTCTCTGAATTTTTTATAAAATCTCAACTGCAATCTTCACTTTTGAAATTCTGATTTTCCCTATGGATTCAATTTTTCATATTCTTGACCATCTCATTCCTCAAGTCGTGATAATTTTCTCAGATATGAGCTTTCTTCAACTCTGATTCATACTCCTCTTTCGACAGTTGCTCATTTTTGAATACATATTGCTTATTTATGAGATTTGAGCTCATGAAGCAATCCCTGCATCAGATCATATTGAAGCAAAACGCAGAGTCGGAAGAAGATTTGCAATTGAAGCATCATTTCAACTGGTAGCAATTTTCATAACAATGCACGCAATCGTAGCATCCTGTCACATCCTTGCATCTCAAGCAATCGATAGAATCCTTCGTATCCACCATCCAATGGGAATATAGGGTATCCTCCGCATTTCATCCTACAAATGTCAGATAGCAATTTTTTCAATTTATGAGCTGAGAATAATCCGAATTTTCACAATTCACATTAAAGATGCTCTGATGCGGGACGATATGCGCAAGCTCATCGAATTGCTCAAAAAAGCTCTTGGAAAAATCAAAATCTTTTCAATATTCTGTCGCATCCCAGCTGTCTCAAGACCAAATGGAATGTTCATAAACTTTATACTCCTTATCGGGAGAGAATACCGAAAGAATGGTTTTTCAGGTCGCATCGCAATTTCTCTTATAGATATTCCTTTCATTCCTGAACGACAATCTTCTCCTGTTCCTGCAATCCGGGCATTGTTCAGGAGTAGGGATGCTGAGCCTTTCTCATTTTATGATAGGCGAAACCTTTTCCAAGAAATCCAAGTCTTCCTGAGTGATGCTGAATATTTCTCAGCAGCTGCAAGTTTTTGTTTCTATTATTGTTTCCATGTAAACGGTGATGGGTTAAAATTATAACTTGAACAAGGCAATGCCTTGTCTGTACGGAATGGCAATTATTACACAGCCTCTTCATAGCATTTCTCGCAATATATCTTCTCTTTCTTATCGGGTGAATAGGTGGTGCTTATTTTGCTTCCGCATTTGTCGCATTGCCTGTCATGGAGCACTCTGGGATTCCTGAGCTTCATCCTGTCGAGATGCCTCTCATCGGGATGCTTTTTCGGTATCGGAAGATTATTGAGCCGATAGAAATCCAGCTCCTGTTTCACAATCCTGAATGGCTTATTTGTTACTTCGCACTCTACTGCCCAATTGAGTATATCGTCGGGCACTTCAGAGATATTTTGCGGAAGCTTCGATGCTGGAATCACTTTTGAGACTTGAGGCAGCGGGTTCTCGTAAGTCGACCATTTGAACCTGGCGTTATCCTTGTCAATGGGAAAATATTCCATCGCAACAGTTTCATTGTATCCGAATGGGCTTATCGATGAAGGGAAGAATTCTCACCATTCTCAAGTTTTCTTCATGTGTTCGATAATCTTTGGAACCAGCTCTTCGTACTGCTCTTTCGAATATTGTTTGTTCAATATGCAGTATTGTTTTCAGATCATGCTTATGCATCAGAAGATGTCAGAGCAATTATTGTAGATATTATTGGAATACATTATGTTCCTGCAATTTCAGACGACAATATTCGAAAAAAGTATATCAGATCATCCGACTCAGATTACATGCGAATAATAAATCTTGTCCAATCATCCTATTCAGAAGCCCGCCACATCATAAGAATTGCTCAAGTCATGCATTCAAAAGCAATATTTGCAGTTTTCTGAATTATATATCTCATAGGATGATTCTATGTTCTTGGAATCATAGATGTAATTTCAGCTTATGTTTTCTGAATTAAGCGAAATCATTGATTTTTTCGGATAATCCAAGGATCTGTTGAAATCAATCTTCTCGCGGCATAACCTGGCAATCTCGAGCATATATTCCTCTTTGGAGTATGCCTTATTGAAAATGTGATATTCCTTGTTCCTCAGATTCACGCATCAGAAGCAGTTTTTGCATCATATGCAGCTATCGCAGCCATAGCATTCAGAGCAATCCCTGGAATTAGTTACATAAAAGCATTTATAGCAATTCTCGGCTCAGACTGACTGATAGCACATCCGGGATCTATGGGTGGAATGGCAATCGATGCAATTTTCATTTTCAGTAGAGGATGTGAGATTCATACAATCCTTGTTGAAATCAGAATCAAATATGAGATAGCAATTCTTGTTGGATCCTGCAAAATTCGTATATGCGGAATTCTCGTCTTTTGTGAAGTCTGTTATGAGTGAAACAATGGGAACCCTATGATAGAGCTCGTCGAATTGCTTAAAAAAAGTCTTTGAGAAATCAAAATCCATTCCATAATCCAGCGGATCCCACCTGTCAGACCACCATTCTTCCTGTGAATAGATCGTGTACGGCTTGTCCGGAGAATAGATAGATACCATGCTTTTGCCTGTGGCATCGCATGTTCTCTTGTAAAGGAATCTCTCATTCCTGAATGACAATCTCTTCTGCTGCCTGCAATCGGGGCATAGCTGAGGCGGGGGGATAAGATATTTGAACTTTCAATTTCATAAATCAATTATTCATTTTTCCTCTCAGTTCTCAATTCTCAGTTCTCAATTCTTCTGAAAAATCGGAGAAATCTTATCGTAGAATTCCGTATCTTTCTGAGTTATGTTGAATTCTCTTCAGCAAGAGCAGATTTTGGTTTCCATTATGGTCTCCATGTAAGGGGATGGTTAATATTATAACTTGAGACAAGGCAATGCCTTGTCTGTACGGGAAAGGCATTATGTCACAGCCTCTTCATAGCATTTTTCGCAATAGATTTTCTCTTTCTTTTCAGGAGAATAGGTTGTGCTTATTTTGCAGAGGCACTTGTCGCATTCCCTGTCATATAATCTTCGCGGATTCCTGAGTCATACTCTAGCCTTATGCCTTTCATCAGGATGTTTTGTCGGTATCCGGTAACCGTTCTTCCTATAAAAGTCCAGCTCTTTTTTTATTATTCTGAAAGGCTTTCCGGTTACTTCGCATTCTATAGCCCAATTCAATATATCATCTGGAATATCGGAAATGTTTTTAGGAAGTTTTGAAGCTGGAATTATCTTGGTCACATCAGGTTTCGGATTCTCAAATATTGACCATTTGAAAATTTTATCATCGCGGTCGATCGGATAATATTCCATTCCGACAGTCTCATTATATCAGAACGGGCTTACCCATGTAGGGAAGAACTCTCACCATTCTCACGTTGATTTCATGTGTTCTATGATTTTCGGCACCATATTCTCATACTCTTCTTTCGAATATTGCTTGTTGAGGATGCAGTATGAGGAGTTCCTCATGCTCACGCATCCGAACAGATTCGAACAATTCGGGTAGCAGAAATAGCAATAGAATACATCCTTTATGTTATCGTATGTTTCAGCGGAGAAAAGCACTTTTGTAGAATTTATTCAGATTGCCGATCATTCATAGCATAGCTCTATTTCCTGCCCCCAAAAAGTTATATCCTGGCAGTTTTTGGAATTTCAGACTATGAATGTTGAGTTTTTGATGTTTTCAGAGTCGTAAATATCATAAGAATTCTCAACATTTCTAGAATTGACTATATTATCTCAAACTGCATTCTCAGAAGATATGATCTTGGCGAACTTATACGGAGAATTCTTTGCAAGCTCAGCGAATCAGGATTCGATATCTTCTTTGCTCAATCTGGAAGAAAGCTCTTCAAATTCTTCTTTTGAATATTCTTTATTGAAGATATGGTACTTTTTGTTGATCAGATTCAAGCATCCGATACAATTCGAGCATCCTTTGCAGAATCTGGAAAAGGTGCATTCTGAGCAATTCTCGCACTCATAAAGATGACTTGATTTATAGATTCATATTGAGTTGACGCATTCGTAGCATTCCTCGGAGTCTCTTAACGATAAGGAGTCTATGATTCATTTTGAACCATAAATGTCTTCTGAATAATACACGTCCTCAACGCCCACGATATTATTAGAAAGATAAGCATTTTTCACTGCATTTGCGCCATTGACGTAATCGGCATTTTCCAGAGTCGATTCTATGACTGCCAGATGAGGCAGGGGAACTTCTCTCAGGAGCTCATCATATTGTTCGAAAAAGCTTCTTGTGAAATCGAAATCCCTAGAATAATCCTTCGGATCCCATTTTCCTCCTTCGAATTCCTTTACATGATAGACTTTGTATGGCTTATCGGGCGAGAACATGGATATGATGTTTTTCCCGGATGCGTCGCAAGTCCTCCTGTACATATTCCTCCTGTTCCTCCATGCAAGCCTTCTCTGATTCCTGCAATCAGGACAAAGAGTAGGCGATGGAATTCAATATTTCACTCAGCCTAGAATCGGGGAAATCTTATCCAGAAATTCCATGTCTTTTTCCGTAATGCTGAATTCTGCTCAGCAAAGGCATTTTTTGATTTCAATATTTTTATCCGGCATATTTTTTATTTATTAATGATTTTTAAAGCTTATACGAATGCTTCAGGATTCGATTGCCTATTGAAAGTGTTGAATCCGAAAAAATCCTCTGTTCAGGATGAAAAGGGAACTCTCATTGCTTGTTCTTTGTATCAGCAATCCAGAAGCACCTGCTCATTCTCTTTTGAATATTTAACGATATATATCTCTCAATTTGAGTTAACAAAAGCCATGACCCAGCTATTGGAATAATATTTTCAGATGTTTTTCGAGTCGGTCAGAGGCTCTCATATGAAATCTGTTACCGAATCATAATAGAATTTTTTCTTAGGATGGAATTGGCTCGTATATTCGATTCAGTTTACGCACATTGATATTGATCTGTCAAAAGGATAGTCATTCTTAATTCAAGATATTTCTCAGATCCGCTTGAAATTTTCCATAGTCTTAGATTTATTCCTTTCGATATGTTCATAAACTTTTTTTTCAACTTTATAGATAGATTTCATCTCAAGCTTTCAATAATCATTTATTATGTTTCCCATGAGGTATTCATAAAGCTGATTTTGAGATATGTATTTCTTCCCTGCTGCACTTAGGCGATATTTTTCAAGCACCTCTCACATATCAGCATGATTCTGCATCCTGTTTCTTTCGTTGGTTTGTGTAAAAGGCAAAAGATAAACCATTCAATTATCAATTACAAGAAAATCCTTACATCAATCCTCCCTTCTGATGAATGAGCAAATGTTGTCTTCCTGGAAATCTTCACCGAAAATATCCTGCGCCCTCAGTGCCAATAGCTTTGAGCAGCTTAATATTTGCCTATAGAAATTATTTTCCATAGATTCGCAACTCTCTGCATTTGTTATCGGGGATCCATTTTCTGAATCAAGTACGTTCGTTGTCATAGATTAATTTTTAATGATAAATTTAAGCCAATTCATTGTTATAGCACTCCTCGCAATATATGATTGCCTGTCATGGTTCATAAGTTGTCTGGATGCCTTTGTTGCAGTTTGTACAATTTACATCGTTGAGTTTGCGACCGTTCCTTATCCTCATCCTGTCCATATGCCTCTCGTCGGGGTGCTTACGCGGAATCGGCAGGGAATGTCTGCGGTAGAATTCGAGCTCTGATTTGAGAATCCTGAATGGTTTTCATGTGACCTCGCATTCGACTGCCCAATTGATTATGTCATCCGGGATATCTTTGATGTTTTCTGGAAGCTTGGACGCGGGGATTATTTTCGTGACATCAGGCTTGGGA
>AMFJ01025304.1_pt1 | contig 25903 bp, 16 predicted proteins | sample 427208 | NCBI WGS metagenome assembly AMFJ01 (sample SAMN02954298, study PRJNA114691) | groundwater metagenome | biome: aquatic; feature: subsurface aquifer; material: sediment; isolation source: subsurface aquifer sediment | place: USA: Rifle, CO | collected 2008-08 | reverse complement strand
TTTAATTAAAATCAATGCTCCGGTTTTTACTTTATCTAGTGAAAATATTTCTCGAATTAATATTTGCGAATCGGATAATGCTTCGTGGTAAGGTTAGTTTCATAACTCATTTTTAAATTTCTGTTATAGAAATCTTCAATATGATAAAACTGTTGTGTTTACTCATTTAATGTTCTTTTATACATGCCGGGGTGTTCTTGTTTTGTGGAGCAGGAGCTAACTAAATAAATGGTTTTATTTCAAAAACAATTGTATTTCCTTAACGCATTTATTTACATCGGCATGTATCTCCGAACCCGTGTACCTGAGAACTTTATATCCAAGCAATTGCAGTATTCGGTCCTGGGTCCGGTCTTTTATAACGGAATCCTTGTTGTAATGGAATTCGAAGCCATCGCAATAAATCGCAATTTTTGGCGAATCAAGGTAAAAATCCAAAATTGTCAATAATTGCTCATTATAATATATTCTTTGCTGAGTTATAAAATTAATGCCGGACGCAGTAAGCGCGTTGGATAAAATCTGTTCAATAGGCGATCCGCAAGAATTACTGTGCGGTACAGCAAATTGGCTCCCAATTTTTTTATTTTTTTTATAATCAACAAAATACTTCGGCATTCCGACCCATGACTTATATAAATGAATTCTGGTAATTTCCTTTCCTTGATTGCCTGAAAGAAAATATTTGGATAATATTTTAAGTAATTCGGCTTCGTTTTTCGAAGTATTTTCTGAGGCGCGTATAACGTTTAAATTATCGCAAATATCTTTGTTAACAGTATATTGATAGCCTAACATCGAATTTTCATTATCATGCGGAAGATTTTTACGATCGGTTAATTTATAATAATGAAATGGCCGGCCGTCGGCCTGTATAAAATAAATTTCAGTGACTTTAAAATCAAAAAAATTATTTAATTCTTCGACAGCACTGATCAGCTTATCGGGCGAATCATATTCTTCCTTCAAATAAAAACTTAGAAAAAATCTGTAATTTTCAGATTCTAATTTTATAGTTATCTTTTTCAACATACTATCCCTCTTTTCATCCTAAGAATAGTCTTTCAACCTCATTCACTGCAGCTCTTACATAATCAGTGTTATCTGCAATTTTTCAGGCGGTCACAGAAGTATTTCTATCGTCGCTTCGTCCTTGAAGAATCCTCTATCATAAAAGCCGCGCTTTTTTTCAGGTATGAATTCGACGGTCTTAACCTGAAGCACTCTATCGGCGAAAGCGGGGTCGCTTACTTCAATCTCAAACGTATCATAGACGATATTAAAAATCTCGAATTCGAATTCGCCATTTTCATCCGACAGGACATTGATTTCCGGTTTTCTTACCTTCAGAGCCATTCCCTGAACCGGCTTATGGTCTTCTTTTCTTCTTACCACGCCGCGTATGTTTTGGATTCTTAAAAGCTGCGACAGAAAAGGCTCGCGCGGGCCGCCGTATTTGCAGGCCATCGGTTCGTGGAAATATCCATCTGATAAATATTTAAAATATATATCTTCATCATCGCGTTTTTTATCTTCAGAAACTGTTTTCTGGTTGAAAAAATCGATGAATAAAAAAATAGCCAGTATTGCCAGCGCGACGACACTGATGAAATATTTTTTTAATTTCAATATTAATTTTCTAATCATTTAATTGAATACCTTCTCAAAGTCATATTTCTTAAATTTGCTCACTGCGCCCGCCGCTTTGAGTTTTTTGAAAATATTTATATTTTTATCGTCTTTCCAGTAACAATATAGGTATGCAAGATCAAGGGCAGTCATTCCGTCTGAGTTTAAGGCATTTACTCCTGCGCCTCTTTTTATAAGCAATTCGACCACCATGGGATTTCTTGCGCGAACGGCAAACATCAAGGGAGTCCAATTATCCTGGGCAGTCTGATTTACGTCCGCTCCCCTGTCAAGCAGCTCATCGATCACACCGGGATCGTTTTTATTCGCACATGCCCCGAATATCGGCGTAATTTTTAATTCGTCCGTGCTCATGGCGTTGACGTCGGCGCCGTGATCGATCATCGCCTTGATAAGATTCCGGTCTGCCCTCATAGAATTGATGGAAAGAGGCGTGTAACCCAAATCGTTCCGGCCGTTTATTTCACAACCAGCTTTAATAAGCAGTTCAAGTGTTTTTATGCCCTCTTCGCCTTTTTGCCGGTAATATGGGCGATCAGAAATAAAAAATAACGCATTGCCGCCACAACCGGGCATATCTTGAAGCTGGTACCATCCTCTTCCAGTTATTACGCAGCCGTTTTCGTAATCGAGTGAATCGCACAACCTGGCTGGACTATAATGTCGCTGATTTTTTTCGCTAGTAAAGTTATTATTGGTTCGAGCGTTGACATTGATACCCTTTTTAATCAAGTATTCAAGCATATTATGATCGTTATTAATCACGGAGCTGAAAAAAATCGGTTCGGAATAATTGATACAACCTTTTTTAATTCTTTCATTGAAATCGATACCGGCCAAAATTAACAAATCGGCCCAATCGTTTTTTCCTTTTTCAATTGCATCACTCAGCAAATCATAAAAACTCGAAATATTTAAAGAAGCGGGCAATTTTACAATAAAATCTTTCACCGGATCATAGCCGCAAACAATCGAAAATTTTATCATTTTAGCGAATGCTGAAGCATTGTTCATATAATATGGATCGGCGCCCCTGTCAAGAAGCAGTTTGACAAGTTCATATGAAAATTCTATCATGTAATCGCCTTCGAATACGATCGCGGCCCCCAGAATCGTCGTCTTCATCCCTGTAAAGTCATTTACCTTCGCTCCGTGATCAATCAAATATTTCGCTTTCAAAAAATCCTTTTCGAATGCCGCCTTGGCCAGCATACTGTTCCCACAGGAGTCTTTAAAATTTATATTGGACCCTTTCTTCCTGATTTTTTTGAGAGTGTTCAGAGCTTCATTCAAGTCAGCGCCCCTGCTTTTGAGAAGCTCAACGGCTTCAGTCCTATAGCTCATCAAGGCCTCGCAAAGCGCGTCGATCCCGTTCGCATTCTTTTTATTTATGTCAGCTCTGCCTTTAATCAATAATTCTATCGATTCAGTATGGCCTGCCATTGAAGCATACATTAAAGGCGTGGTCCCGTCGTCCGTTCCGAGGTTTGGATCGGCGCCTTTTTTTAATATGTAAGACACGAGGTCATTTTTGCCATACCAGGCCGCATAGCTTAAAGCGGTGAAACCGTAACAGAATTTTTTGTCGATATTTTTCATATTATCGACGAATATTTTTGTAATTCCGGATTGGTCTTTTAAAATAGATTTGAACATTGAATTAGTGCTGAGATGAGGATTGAAAGGCAATTTATCATTGGAATGAAAATTGAATCTGGTTGTTTCAATATCCTTGTCCTTCATTTTTTTTGCAAGAATTTTAACCGCTTCTTGATTTCCTAACTCTACGGCCAGCATGATCGAATTTCCTAATTCGTAATTATATTCCTTGTTCTCTAAAGATTTTTCAATGAGGATGTCAAGCAATTCGATATCGTTATCCAATACAGCAGAGTTAATATGATGGCTCTCCACATGGTTCGTCTGCTTCAGTAAATAGGATAGAATTCGACGATCATATCGACCGGATATTGCTGTTGAAATGAAGCGCTGGATATCATAATAATGATATATAATATCTTCATAATCTCCAATTAAAAATTTTATCATTTCCAAGTTATTGTTTTTACATGCAATTGAATAAATTTTATCAAAATCTTCAAGGCTTAAGAGCGAATTAAAATAAATCTCAAGGCTTTCAAGATTATTATTTTTCGCTGCGTCGAAAGCAAATATTTTCTTACTTTGAAACGAAATCTTATTATAACCTGCCTTCTCTCTTTTTTTATAGATTTCTCTCGATGCCGGCGATTTATATTTCAAATAAAACAAATTTTCAATTTTAGTTTTATCATCTTCATAAGATAAATATTTTCCTACCAAATAATGTAATGCGTTATTGCCGGCATAATCTTTGATGCTCACGTCCGTCCCCGCCTTTAATAGGCATTTTATCGGCTTTAAATCAATGTAGTTAATATTTTTTGCCAGCTTGATGAGCGCGGTTTCGCCGGAGAGATTTCTGGCGTTTACATCTGCGCCGCAATCGGTCAGCAATAATAACATATCATTATTTTTCGTCTCCGCCGCTTTCATAAGAAGAGTGTTTTCAATGGAATCGGTGACGTTGATATCAGCCCCTGCTTCTATCAGGGCTTTCACTTCTTCCTTCAAACCGCTTTCGACGGCGGACATCAATGAGATTTCGTCTTTCCTGCTCACAGCGGTATCTTTGTTAATTGTTGGATTAATTGGCGTTTGAATTTCGGTCGGCGTCTTTTTTTCGGCTATTGGTATCGCCGCTTCTATGATGCTGGCATAACCCGATAAGCCTGTATTTTTGAGCCTTGCGATCGCTGAAAACTTGTTTTTATCGCTTGCGCCCTTTTCGATGAGAAACTTTATGATTTCTTCATTACCCGGCCTGTCCATCAATATTTCGAGCGGGCATTCGTTCAACTTGTTTTCTTTATCGACACTGGCGCCTTTTTCTATCAATGTTTTCGCCATTTCAAAATCAGGCGAGTTTCTGAGCGCCATAAATAGCGGAGTGTCGCCGTCTGAATATTCGGCATTTACGTCGGCTTCATTGTCGATCAGAAATTTGAATGCGTCGCAATCGCGGTTTATCACGGCGCACATCAAAGGCGTAAGTCCGCTTTTAACTTTTACATTGATTTTTTTTGTTTTTTCGAGCACTCCTTTAACGTCTCGGAATTCTTTATTATAAATTTTTTTTATGACAGCTTCTGAAATGTCGAGCCCGCGTGTGCCTAAAAGTTCGAATATTTCGGGGTCTTTAGCACAAGCAACAGCGTCTTGATAAAATGAATATTCAAAGTTATCTTTAAAGTTGCAGTTATCCGCAAGGACCTTTACGATCTCGAGTGAATTGTCCTTTAATGCCTTTTCCAGAATATTGTAAGGGTATAAATCATCGGGATAAGATTTGATTAAAAATTCTATGACGTTACGGTTAGGGTATAAATTATATTTGTATTTGCGATCATTGTTTTCCAATATCGCTTTTGCATCTGCATTACAAAAAATTGCAAGCCTGACGAGCGGCACGCTGTCGTGTTCGGCGGCATAAATGAAAAATTGATCGGCATTGATATGAAGATAGTAATACAACAATGCGGCAAAACAGGATAAAAGAAACAAAATTTTTATGTATTTTTTCATACGGCTCAATCTTTTTTATTATATTACATTTTATGGCATTGTCAACATTAAATTTTTAGTTATTTTCAGCCCAATCTTTACAAATGATTGTCGCTTGTTCAAGAACAGTTTCAGTCGCTTTTTGCTGTTTGTCAGGCGGGTATCCATACTTTCTCAATATTTTTTTTATGGAAAGTCTTATAGCCGCTTGAATGCTTTCTCTTAATGTCCAATCAATTTTGACATTTTTTCTAATAGTTTCAACAAGTTCTCTGGCAATCATTTTTAATGTTTCATCGCCCAGGACTTTTACAGCGCTGTCATTAACTTCAAGGGCATCGTAAAACGCGAGTTCATCATCATTCAATTTTAATTTTTCGCCGCGTTTTAGCGATTCGCGCATGTTTTTGGCAAGTTCGATTAGTTCTTCAATAATTTTTGCTGTTTCGATTGTTTTATTTTGATATTTTTTAATCGTTTTTTCGAGCAATTCGGCAAATGATCTTCCTGTGATTAAATTCTTCTTCGTTCTTAATTTTATTTCGTCATTCAATAATTTTTTTAGCAATTCAATCGCGACATTTTTTTGCTTGATTCCGCGTATTTCATCTAAAAATTCATCTGATAATATTGAAATATCAGGTTTTTTCAAACCCGCGGCGTCAAAAATATCGATTATTTGATCGCTCGAAACGGCTTTCGAAACAATTTGTCTGATTGCGGAATCGAGATTATCGGGCGTCGGTTGCGGTCCAATAACGGTGCTTTTAGCGATCGCGGCTTTGACGGCTTGAAAAAATGCAAGTTCATCTCGGATTTTAAGCGCTTCGACATGTGGAACCGCAAGAGCAAACGCTTTTGATAGTTCAACGACGTGTTTTATGAATCTTTCGCGGCCATTATCCTGATTTAAAATATGCTCGATCGTTTCAAGAATTATCGTCATTTTTTCTTTCACTGAAGACGTAAAAAATTTCTTGTATTCATAACCGTGAAGCATATTTTTAATAATTTCATATTTTTCGAGCATGACTTTAACCGCATCGTCTTTATTAAATGTCGGTTTGCCTTTGCCGCCGCTTTCGGTGTAGTCTATAAGCGCGCTTTTTAATTCGCCTGCTATTCCTATATAGTCAACAATTAATCCGCCGGGCTTATCTTTAAAAACTCGGTTAACTCTGGCGATTGCCTGCATAAGTCCATGTCCGCGCATCGGCTTATCGACATACATCGTGTGAAGGCATGGTGCGTCAAAGCCGGTAAGCCACATATCACGGACGATTGCGAGTTTAATCGGCGATGATGGGTTTTTAAATACTTCGGCGATTTTTTGCCGTCTTTGTTTGTTTCTGATTTGTTCCTGCCATTCAACCGGATCGGTCGCCGAACCAGTCATAATGACTTTTAAAAAGCCGGCTTCGTCATTTTCGTTATGCCACTGGGGCCGTAATTTTATAATTTCATTATATAGCTCAACGCAAATTCTACGGCTCATGCAAACGATCATGCCTTTACCGTCGATGATTTCAAGCCGCTTTTCAAAATGATCGACGATATCTTCGGCGATTTTTTTGATTCGCTTTTCACTTCCAACAATCGCTTCTACTCGCGCCCACTTTGTTTTTAAACTTTCTTTTACATATTCTTCCTCAAATTCGGTAACTTCTTCAAATTCTCCGTCAATTTTTGGTTTTTCTTCTTCCTTCAATTCAAGTTTCGCAAGGCGGCTTTCATAATATATTTTGACCGTCGCGCCATCATTTACAGCGCGTTCAATATCGTAAATGTCAATGTAATCGCCAAAAACCGCCGGAGTGTTTTTATCGGCCTTTTCAATCGGCGTTCCGGTAAAGCCTATAAATGAAGCGTTAGGAAGCGCATCACGCATATGTCTTGCAAAGCCGTCAATAAAATCATATTGGCTGCGGTGCGCTTCATCGGCAATTACAATAATGTTTTTTCTATCCGATAGCATCGGATACTTTTCACCTTTTATTTCAGGAAAGAACTTTTGTATCGTAGTAAATACAATTCCGCCGGAAGCGACTTTCAACAACTCTTTCAGTTGGTCTCGCGATTCGGCTTTCACAGGCTCCTGCCTTAAGAGGTCCTGGCAGTTACAGAAAGTTTCAAATAATTGGCTGTCCAGATCGTTTCTGTCGGTAAGCATTATAACGGTCGGATTGTCGAGTTTCAAAACGAGTTTTCCGGTGTAAAAGACCATTATCAAACTTTTTCCTGAACCCTGCGTATGCCATATAACGCCGGCGCGTCTGTCGCCTTTTGTCGCGGCTGCATTGACGGTCGATGAAATCGCTTTATTGACGGCATGATATTGATGATATGCGGCGGCTTTCTTAATTAATCCTTTTTCGTTTTTTTCAAAAACGATGAAGTGGCGTAAAATGTCAAGTAATCTTCGCTTTTCAAAAATTCCTTTTATAAGGACTTCCATTTGCGGCATCGTCGATTTGGCGATTTCCACTCCATCAATCGTTTTCCATGGCATAAATCTTTCTTTATCGGATGAAATGGTGCCCGAACGCGCTTCGATTCCATCGCTTATGACGACGATTTCGTTATAATGAAAAAGCGTGGGTATCTGGCTTTTATAAGTTTGTATTTGATTGAAGGCGCTCCATATCGTAGCGTTTTCATCGGAAGGATTTTTCAATTCGATTACCGATATCGGAATGCCGTTAACGAAAACAACTATATCCGGCCTTCTGTTATGGTTGTTTTCGATGATAGAAAATTGATTTACAGCCAAAAATTCATTATTTTCGGGATTTTCAAAGTCTATCGGCCATATTTTATCGTTAATGATTCGGCCTTCGCGGTTTCTGTATTCGACGTCGATCCCTTCGGTCAAATATTTGTGTATGATTTTGTTGTTCACATCAAGCCGTGGTCCGCGTGTTCGCAATAATTTTTTGACCGCTTCGTCTATAGCGTCTTCCGGAAAGTTTGGATTCAGTCTGTCAATAGCATCTTTAAGCCTTCCGGTCAATATTACATCGAGATAATTTTGCCGTTCAGGATTCTGGCCGTCAGGTGAAATATCAGGGCCGAAAACAATCTGATAGCCGAGTTCCTCGAAAATTTCGAGCGCAGCTTCTTCGATATGCGATTCGTTTAAGTGTTGAGACATATATCCTGTTGCTCCATTTAAGTTATGCTGCTAATTCATCACGCATTTTATCACGATTGCTCCATAAAATTGGAGTAATATTGTAATTTTGAAGCGCATCGGTAACTGGTGATGTTATTTCGGTTTCATGGTCGTTAAGAAAAACATAAGCTTTTGAATTGACTAATCGAATTTCTTTAGTATCAACCCATGCAAAGGCAAGCGATTGTGCATTATCTCTTTTAGGATGATTTATTGTATGTAAAATGCGTTCGGGTTTATTTCGAGATTTTGGAATTACAAAATCAAATAAATGGTCAAATCCTGATTTTCCGGTAAACTTGACTTTAGGCGTGTAGCGGATTTCATGAAGATCAAGCCATGACTCAACGTCTTCATAGAAAAGACTTGCTACAATTGGTGATGCAACATAAAAAATATCATTAACGGCAAGAATCGCCTGGACTATATTGTGTTTGCAAACCGAAAAATTTTCGACAGTGGCATGTATTTCAAGCGCAGTTTTCTGAAGACGAACTCCGAAACCATTAAGGATCACATTAAGCAAATCTTTACGTTTTTGGCTACTTAATTTACATCCGCATTGTTCCAAATCTTCAATAGTGTATCCATCATCAGTTAAAATGAATTTGCCATTTTCTTTTTTTGCATAAATTTGTATATAATCGTTATGTCTGTCAAGATACGGAGTGGTTATCTCGACCCAGTTTTCAATCTGGCGGATTTGTGTCTTATCCTTTAACCAATGTATGTAGTCATCTAGTAACTTTTTAATATCATTAATCATATAAAAAGGCCTCTTTCAATAAATGGCGTCTGTGTGATATTACACAATCGCATGAAATCACCCAATGTTTGCCATAAATCAGATGTGTTGCTAATTTTATCTTTTGTTACAGGATATGCCCATTTATCACCATAACCTTCGCGATACAGATGAATGTGCGGGCTATTAACTTCTTCTCCATCGGGATTTCGGTGAGGAGAACCTCCGAAGTCGAGCCTGACAAGTACAATAACCTGACGAGCTCTATTTTGATGTTTTCCTTTAAGCAAATCAATTTTTCCACGGCTAATATCAAGTAAAAACTGCTCGCGCTTATCGAACGATTGAAGAGGGATCAAAAGAGAGCCGCCATCAGTAGGAAAATCATATGGCGTATCTCCAACACGATGTTTTTCTAATGATATTAATGCATCTGCCTCTGATTGCTTGAGATTAATTTCTAACATAAAATAATCCTTTCAATAATTCAAGTTACAAAATCAATTGTCTATCGTTACTCTGATTTTTCCTGACATAAGTTTGGGCAATAATAAATCACGTAGTTCAGTTAAAATATTAATTTCCTTAGTTATTTCATATATTTTTAAATCAATAGGATTAACTAATTTTTCAAACATTTTTATTATAGATTCTTCGGGTATTATCGCTTCAATATTTTCAAAGTTTGTTTTATTAATTGACCCGAAAACCGTTCCTTCACTTTCAAAACCTTGAAATATAGGTTTAAGCGAGGTAATTTTATAAAAAGTATAAGAAAAATAATTGTTTTTATGAATGACGGCAGACAGCCCTCTTCCAATACAGCATTTGTCCAACGCCATATTAATATCGCCGACAGGAGCTCTCACACTGACAAGTGTATTAAACTTTTCAGCAAATCTTTGCGGCTTAACGCAAAATATTCTTGGTTTCGGAAATCTAAAATCAAAATCGGTTCTTCCTTGATAAAACAATATTCCATCACTATTTTCATTATATGATTCGCCCGGTGGAGATTGTCCCATTGTAATATTAAATTCTTCTTTTAACGAACTCATCCTCCACCCCTTCGGAATTTCTCCGAACTCTGTCTCAACCATTTTCCCACCGCTTGATTTATAAGGTTTTCCATTTTCATCAGGAAATTCAAAATCAATGAACCATTGTTTGAAAATCGCTTGTGCTGTTTTTTCAAGCGTTTCGTTCATCTTGCGATTAAGTTCGATTTTGTCGTCGAGAGATGAAAGAATTGAGGCGATAGATTTTTGCTCGTCTAACTTGGGAAATGAAAATTCAATTTTTTTTAATGCGCTTCCTGATAACTCACCAAAAGTTGTTCCGGAAGAATTAGCAATTAGAACCTCTTTACTGCTTTTTAACAAATAATAAATGAATTCAGAACTATAATTTTTTTTAGGAATAAGACTTCGAAAACCTTGATTAGTAGTAACCTCATTAGACGCAATGGCAACATATCCAATAGGAGCTCTGGTTGTTAATAATACAGCCCCTTTTGGTAAAATTTTGGCACTACAATTTTCTAAGCCTTTTTTTGTTATGCATCTCTCGCCCCTTGAAATATAAACATTTTCATAATTTGATAAATCTTTAGGTGTAATCCAAGGAATTTCATTTCCAAAATAATCTGAGTTTTTTGTAGATGGCGTTCCTCCGCCTATGACTTCTGCAATTTCATTAATACTTTTAAGGTCCCATCCATCAGGCAAGTCATTTTCATCACTAAAATTATCTTGAGCTTTTTGAATCACTTCATATTTTTCATTAATAATTTTTCTGAAATTATTTGAAATTGCGTTCCAGTCAAGAACGTCAACGCGATACGGCAGATTCGATTCTTCAAATGCTTCTTTAATTTCTAAAATTGTATTTGAATCAATTTTTTCATTTCCGACGATTGCCAGATCGAGGTCTGAATATTTTTTAGATTTTCCCTTGCAGCGTGAACCGAATGCACGAACTTCAAATGAAGGCACAAAGCGTTTAAGGATATCAATAATTATTTTTAGATGCTCGGGTAAAACATCAATCATTTCGATCTCCTATAGATTTTAATAACGCCTTAGCATCTTTATGAAATTGCCTGGCCGATTTAAAAATTTCCAGGGCGATAAGTTCGTCGTAAGTATGCGATGTTTTATTTCTTAATTCGTGATAAGCGAGCCAGCTGTCAAAATCTTCTATCAATAAATTTTCAGCGGCATACCGAAATAACTGCTTTCTTGTTATACCGGCCGTAAAACTTTCACTATGATTCACATCGAGCCAGCGTTTCATGAATTTCCAGCATAGCTCGTATGTAAATTCAAAATTTTGAATTACTCCAGCCTTAACTACTTCTATTTCGTTCTTGCTGAATTTTCCACTATTAATGAAATGATCGGCGACGTCCAGAGCGTTTTCTAAAGAAGCGACGGCATCAGTCAGGCTGCTCAAGTCAAGGGCCATGTTCTCACCTCAAATATATTCATAATTTATATTATACACCAAAACCAATTTTTTTCAAGTTTTCTTTTATTTTTTTCTCAAGTTCGTCAGATTGCTTAAATTGTTCTGAAAGTTCAGACGTTAGTTTTTTCATCTTTTCTTCAAACAATTCGTTATCTTCTTCGACATCTTCTGAACCGACATAACGTCCAGGCGTAAGAACATAGCCATTGTTTTTTACTTCTTCGAGTTTCGCCGACTTACAAAAACCCTTAATGTCTTCATACTTAGAGCCTTCACGCCGCCACTCGTGGTATGTTTCTGAAATTCTTCGTATATCTTCGGCGGTAAGTTCTTTGTGTCGCCTATCGATCATAAATCCCATTTTTCGAGCGTCTATAAAAAGGATCTCACCGGCACGATTTCTAAATTTGCCTTGCTTTTTCTTGTTTTTCGATACAAACCACAGGCAGGCCGGAATTGCCGTATTGTAGAATAGTTGTCCTGGCAGCGCAACCATGCAGTCAACAAGATCGGCTTCAATAATATTTTTTCTGATTTCGCCTTCATTCGATGTATTCGACGACATAGAACCGTTCGCCAATACAAACCCCGCTACTCCGCTTGAGCCAAGGTGGTGAATGAAATGTTGGACCCATGCATAGTTAGCGTTTCCTGTTGGAGGTGTTCCATACTTCCATCTTACATCGGTCTTTATTAATTCGCCCTTCCAATCGCTATCGTTAAATGGCGGATTTGCTAAAATAAAATCGGCCTTTAAATCTTTGTGTGCATCATTTAAAAAGCTGCCTTCGTTATTCCAGCGTATATCTTCTGGAATCGATCTTATCGCAAGGTTCATTTTACACAGGCGCCATGTGGTCTGGTTCGACTCCTGACCATAGATCGCTATATCGCCTATCGAACCGCCGTGCGCTTCGACAAATTTTTCGCTCTGGACGAACATTCCGCCCGAGCCGCAGCAAGGGTCAAAAATTCTACCCTTATATGGTTCAATCATTTCGACGAGCACTTTAACGATACACGCCGGAGTATAAAACTGTCCGCCGCGTTTGCCTTCGGCGTCCGCGAATTGTCCAAGAAAGTATTCATACACTCTGCCGAGTACGTCTTTGCTTTTGCTTTCAACGTCGCCAAGTCCTATCGTTCCGATAACGTCGATCAATTCACCAAGTCTTTGTTTATCAAGCGCCGGCCTCGCATAGTTTTTCGGTAAAACGCCTTTTAATTTTGGATTATCACGTTCTATGGCGTCCATGGCATCATCAATGGTTTTGCCGATTGTCGGCTGCTTTGCGTTCTTCTGCAAATGTTCCCATCTTGCTTCTTTAGGAATCCAGAATATGCTTTTTGCAATATATTCGTCACGGTCTTCCGGATCAGAGCCATTTTTCTTATCATTTAACAAAACCTGATATAATTCGTTAAATGAATCAGAAACGTATTTCAAAAAAATCAGGCCGAGAACAACATGTTTATATTCGGCAGCGTCCATGTTGTTTCGCATTTTATCGGCGGTTTGCCAGAGCTTTTGTTCAATATTAACTAATCCATTATAAATCGCAACCATTGAGTTTCTCCACAATCATTTATTTTAAATAATTCATATTTAACCAACATGAGATTCGACATATTGACCTTTGATCGAACTATGAAAAAATTTCCCGTGTGATTCTGCACCTTTAAAATCATACCAACATGATTCCGGAAAATCAAAATATTGCCAAACAGCTCCTGAATTAAATTCTATCTCAAGTGTCGAAGTTGCCTGATGATAACCTATACTTTTGATCATTTTTGAATTAACATATTCTCTATTCATAATACACTCGCTTTCACAAAGATTAGATTTTTTGCTCTCTTAGCTTCGTTACAACGGTTTTATAATACTCATCATTTCTTTGATGTTCTTTTTTCCATGATTCAACAAGTTTGGGATCATCACTTGTCGGCCTAGGTAAATTTAATTTTACTCTAACTCTAGAAGGAATTTTTATAGATTCACCGATAATCACAGCTTCGCCTACTCTTAAAGATGGCAACAAATCAATTAAACTATTCAAATTATCTGGAGCTGATGATTTAATAATAGATTGGTCGCTTGAATTTGTTAACCTTAAAGCGATAAGAGTACCAATTTGAGCTAAAATTGTTTCTGAAATTTCAGAAGGCCTTTGTGAAATTACTAATGCTCCAACGCCAAATTTACGTCCTTCTTTAAAAATTTTTTCAACAGCAATTTTTGAATAAAAATTGTTATCACTTTTATTTAAATAGGCATGTGCTTCTTCAAAAGCAAGTAAAATCGGACGGTTTTTCCCAGTATAAGGTTCATTGCGCCCCCAAAACATACTATCATATATAAAACGTGTGAGTAATCCTACTGTGATATCTAAAACTTCAAACGGAACTCCACTTAAATCAAGAATTGTCAATTTTTCATTATTACCAATCCACTCATTCAATAAATTATGTAAATCTTTAGGAGAATTTTCGTCTTTAAAATCACCAGGATAAAATAAGAAATCAAAACGTGAATCTTTAAGCCTAGATAATATTTTTTTTTCATATGAATAATATTCTTGGTGTTTTGATTTATAAGGAGCTTGATTACTCATAGAATATGGCGTGAACGTAGCGGGTGTTAATGTATTATAATCGCCTTTGTTAACTTCATTAGCTTTATCATTTGTTTGTGAGTCTTTATTTGATTCTGAAAATGTAGCATTAATAAGCCAATTCATTTCATGCCATACTTTTCTTACATTAAACGGTATCGGGGAATCTGCAGTAATGTATTCCGGCGTTACATTTCCTGATTTCAATGTATAATTTTCCTTTTTGTATTTTGTGATCAATTCACGGAATTGACGATAATCAGTTCTTTGATCATCTGCAGGCTTTGCCCCTACAAGAAAGTAAGCTAATTCATCAAAGTTCATTAACCAAAATGGAATATATAATGGATTAACGGCATCATTTATTTTAAACACTTTGGCATTGGGAAAAGCTGTAGAGTATTCTCCGTGGGGATCAACTAATATTATTCGTGATCCTTTATAACCATTTAATATTGATTTAAGTATACTAACTGTAGTATTTGATTTACCACTTCCAGTTGAACCTAAAATTGCGCAATGCCTAAGTATTAATTTATGAATATCTACGTGAACACTTAATTCTTCAGAAGATGAATGTTTTCCAATTTCTATTGATCCCTCATCGGCTTTGCCATAAATGTCGAATAAATCCTTTTCAATAACTAAATGTACTTCATCATTAATAGTGGGGTATGTGCCAATTCCCTTTTCAAATTCATTATCACCGACTTTTTCACCTACAAGTTGTACAGTGAGAAATCGAGAACCAACAATAGTTTTTATTAGATTTTCATCATTTTTGCTTGGAGTATTGCTTACAGACGATACTATTCCATAAATCGTAATATTTCCCATTGGAATTTTGACAAATGTTCCAATTTGGCCTATTTTATATAAACGACCATTAATTATTGGAGCCGCTGAAGGGATATTATCTGAAACCTCAACTTCGACAATACTAGAATCAACTCTTATGATTTTTCCAAGAAATGTAATATCATTTTTCATTTGTTAAAGCCTCTATTGCTTCATTTTTACCAGAGTTTGAAACAATAAAATTTACAAGATAATTATAATCTCCTATAATTAATTTTTTATTTTCTTTATCCCAGTAATTATTGTAATTTTCATTAGGTTTTAAATCATTTTCTTGAAAATCCCATTCTCCAATGACTCCGTTTATAATTGCTTTAGTAGGTCCATAAACACTTAAATTTAAATATGAAGAAGATAATTTATATAAATTTTCAACTTCAATATCAGCAAATAAAAATACTGTAACAAAAAGCCTGTTATTTTGTCTTAAGCAATTTAAAATTATTTCATTGATGTGTTGATCCGAAAAGGAATAGCCAGTAAAAATAAAAAGCAATTCGCCATTTAATAAATATTTTTTAAATCTATCAAAATAAGCTAAAAATGGTTGTTTTCTTGACGAATCATATTTCTCTCTTGAAGGATAAATTACAAGTTCATTGTTAACCACATCGAAATTATCAACTTTCCCGCTTCTAATAATTTTATGTGTATTTGTTTTTATATCCTTTTTCCAGAACCAATTTAAAGAACCATGCAATTTCCATAATCTAATCCAATTTTGAGTTAAATCAGATTTATTAACAAAAATTTCAATGCTTTCATTCCAAAAAAACGGCTCATATGAACCTACAAACCCATCGAAATATGGTATTTGAGCTTCTTCAAGTGATTTTTCGATAATTAAATCATAATTGGTAGTGAATATTTCTTTGGAAAAATCACGATTTTGCATGCTTAACCAAGCGATAAACTTTTTAGTGTTTTCAAATTTAGCTTTGGTTTCTTTTTCACTAATTATTTTATAAATATTTTTACATATATTAATATCAAGGGTTTTGGCTGAACAACCATCAATTAAATAGGTTTTTTCTTTTTTTTCACCTGTAATTGTCCTTATCTGTCTAATTTGATTTAAAATATCTTCAATGTTGATTTTTCTTTCGGTAAGCGTTTTTAAATCATCTTTGATGATTTTAAAGTGTTCTTTTGATGGGTCAGTATAAATTAATTTTTCTATTTCATCTGTCAGTTGTGCAATGTTAGGAATTCCAAGTGCGCATGAGCATCCAGCGCCAAAGAAAAACCCTATGTTTTTGGAGTAAGATAAATAATTTTTTAATTCCCTAATTTCTCTTATAAGATTATGTTTTTCCATAACTTCTTCCTCAAAGTATTTTTGTTAAAACAGATTACTTGATAAAATTCAAATTTTCTATCTATTATACACGAATATTGTTTTCATTTCAAGTGAAATGTGAAGATTTTTTGGAAAGATAGTATGTTGGTTCTTGTTTGTCACATTTTAAAATATTGGTCAAAGGTCGTGCGGTCAGGAATACCGCCGACAGAGTATATTGATGCTTTATAACACAGAACCTCGTAAAGGCGGTGGTTTTTGGCTAACGGCCGCGGGTAAACGAAGTTTGGGCGGTCCTGAAAACGCTCGCATTTTCGGAGGACGGCCGAATTGGGTGGAGCCCGAAGGCCACTGCGCGCTTTTTGCAGGAATATTATCCAACTATATTCAAAAACAATTATTTTAGTTAATGCGTTAGCGGCGCCAAAACCGTGACAAGCGGAATTTTGAATAGCGGAACCCGAGGAGCCGCCGCAGAGTCTCGGCGACGAAGCGTTTAACCGCTTGTTATGCGTAGGCGGCTCGGCGCAAAAGCTTTAAATACATGATCTTTAATTTTACACAAGGATTTTTAAATGCCTTGTTTAAAAGCTATTTATTTTATTTCACGACTGTGATGCAGGCCGGAAGAACGCGCACAGTCGTGACAAATATTCATAATTAATTTTGAATTCTATTCAATAATTTTCATTATGATTTTTTTGTAATATAAAGGGTATTTTATAAAAAAATTAATTAGTTTTTCTTTTTTCGCTTTAATTTCTTCAATAATTTCAATTTTTGAACTTTTAAAATTAATTAGTTCGGCCACTTGTTGGCATAAATACCTGTCATTAATACCTAATTCATATATTTCAATTGTGCTTTCACACGATAATCCATACTTCATCATTTTTTGTAAAATTTTCAAGTTGTTAATAAGAACAATATTTTCATCAGTATTTAATAATTCTACGAATTCGATTATTGCACCAATAACAGATGATCCATCATATGATAATCCGTTTTCACATATATCAATAATATTTTCAATAATAAGTTTACGTGACCTTGATCCCCACATTAATTGAACATTCGCATGATTCATTATTTTAAATAGTTCAAAAAATGATTTTCCCTCTATCCATCCCAATGCCAATGTTTCAAGAAATTCTTGATTCTTGATTTTTTTAAAAGTATTGTTATTGACATGATCTGATATTAACGGCCATAATTTTATTAAATATTCGCTATAATTTTTACATGATGATATTATATTAATATTATTTTTTACCCAATTATCTATTATTTGAGATGAATTTATTCCAAATAGTGTTTTTCCGTATACTTTTCTTTTTATTGGATCAGTGACCTTTTCAGAAATTTTATTGGCAATCATCTTAAATAACTCAGCAATGTCTTCTTTTTGTTTTTCAGTTGCTAAGTGATATGCCAATGTATCTTTTGCAATTTTTATTATTCCTTCTTCATAATTTAATCCATTTGTTATATCCCAATGTGACATTAAAAAACTTTCTATTGAATAAATAATACTCTTCTTCCAATTTATCTGGCTTTGAATTCCTTTTATTGAAAACCCTTTAGGTCCCAATGCCGAAAATATTTTTTCAGGAATGTTATTAATTTCCGTTTCATTGTTTATATACAAATTAACGAAATCTAAATTTCCCATTATTAATTTCTGGCTATTATCATCATTTTCAAAAGGTTTAAATAATGAAAGCAATGAACTCGCACAAGGCTCCGAGTTATTTGGTTGCAAAAGACTCTTAGCATTATCCCAGCGCCATGATTCATTCACGGTATTTCGTTTATCATAAATATTATGATCTGTAAATAAAATACTTCCTTCGGTGTGCATACCAGAGCGCCCAGCTCTGCCTATTAAATTATGAAAATCTCTTGTTTTTATTTGCTCTTTACCTTGATATACGTCTGATACTATCAAATAACGTATTGGAAGATTGACGCCTTGAGCTAATGTTGACGTACAAATTACAAATTTAACAAGACTTTCTTTCATTGCGTATTCAACAGCTAAGCGAATACCATGTGGTATATTATTGTGATGTGAAAATATTCCAATTTTCGCACTTTGTGTTGAATTTGATTCATTTCCCATATTACATTTATATAAATTATATAAACTTTCAACTTCATTTTTATCTGATAAATCGCATGGTTTATTCAAAGGCAATCCTCTGGTAAAAGCTTCAACTATTTTATCGCAAAGAACTGTTACACTTTGTTTTTTACCACAAAAAATAGCAACACTTCCATTGTGAACAATTTTTAAACCCAAGAATAAAGCAATCGATTTTCCATCGTTTTTATTCGGAAACATTCTTGGGTTTCTTTCTTGCCTTCGAAGCCTTAAAGGATATTCTTCAATTATTCGTGGAACATAAAAATCTCTTGTTCCAATATCTTCTGGAATAACAAATTCGAGTCTACCAAGTTTATCAGTCCAACTTGCAAAACCTATAGTTCTATTTGTTGTTTTAATATTATTTCCAGTAATTACTTTTGAATTTTCTCCAATAAGCCATTTACTTATATCTTTTGCATTACTTATAACTGCAGATATTAATAATTTCTGTATGTGATCTGGAACCATAGACTTTAAAGATGTAATGAGAAGTTCATAAGTAACTCCACGAATGCCATTATCGAATTGATGACCTTCATCAAAAATCAGTAATCCTATTTTGGAAGCTAATTCTGGAGTATGACGAAGTACGTATATTAGTTTTTCTGGAGTAACAACAATAATATTTTTTTTGTTAGTCGATTTAATAATTTCGAAATCCAGTTGAAATACATCTGATAATTCATTAACATTTACTGGTTCATTTTCAAACGTTTCTGAAAAATGATTTTTAATTTCATGACATAGAGCTCGAAATGGTGCCACAATTAATGCAAGCGATGTTCGACCTGAGATAAATGCACTTCGAATAATTATTTCAATTGCTCTTGTTTTTCCAGCACTTGTGGGCATTTGAATTACTGCCGATTTTCCAGAAAAAATTCCATCATTACCTAAAAGATGTTGGGCAGGCCAAAATTCTTTAAGAAATGTTTTTTTCTTTATTACTTTTAACCAATGATTTAACTCCAGTCCGGTGTATTTTGGCAAACAATTCCAAATAGAATTTTCACTTCTTTTTTTTATTATAGCAAAGATTACATCTGCTAGCAATAATTGTCTTGGAGTACTATTGTTATATGTTTTCTTTCTTAATGCTTCCAAATTATTAAATAATTTTTCTTTTTCAACGCCTTCACTGAAATACATATGTGAGCTATTCATAATATTTTTAATATATTGCGAATATAAACCATCTTTTATTTTATCAAAAGCATCAAAGTCCCCCTTAAGAATCCATGCTAATAAATTTTCAAGTCCACCACAACCAATATCGAGAAAACAATTTAATTCTTTGATTAAAACAGAAGAATTTCCGGGATGATCACATAAATAAAATGCCGCAGACCCTATTAAATAAAAGTATGGTGATAATGTTTCGTCAAGTTTTGATTGTATATATGCATCAAAAAAACGAGCAGAAAATTGAAGATTGTTGTTTAATTCATTAATTTGATTTTTATCAGGTTTTTCATAAATTATTCGTTCAGCAAGATCACCTAGAAGACCTATAGCGAGACTAAATAAATTAGATGGATGGTCTTTTTTATAAATTCCTATGTGATAATCTAGAGGAACATCGTATTCGTACATTTTTGCTTTTGAGCGTGTAACTCCAAGTAATAAATTAGATTGTATTTCCGGCTTCATCCGCTGCCCTCCTATATAACTCATGCGTAAGCGTCATCAAATCATCGCCGCTAATAACAATCAATTTTATTGAACCATTATTCGGATGTTTAGATGAATCTGCGCTAACAATTATACTATTATTAAACGACGTTGATGAAAAAACAGCTGCTGCTCCAGAATCTTCCTTATATGGATGATCCATTTGATTCTGAAAGCGTGCTACAATTTCTGATTCAGAAATATTTCCATCTTTTATCAAACGACGTTTCAATGCATTTAATGATTCAGCTTTACGTATATTATAATCTTTTATTGAATCATCTATAGCGTCTTGAAGTCGATTGCCTTCAGAATTTCCAGTAAATTTTGCTTTTACTTCAAAAATCATTAGTGTGTCAGTAGGTTTCTCCACATTAGAGTCATATTTAAAACCTATAATATCTGCTCCTTTGGTGGATTCATTTCTTATATTCTTTTCATCATATCGATATCGCGGTACCCAGAAACCGAGAATATATTCAAGAAAATCAGCCAACAAAATTTCAGCAAAGTCACCAGCCCTGATACTTGGTCCCGGAGCATTATTTTTGTCTGGAAATACGAGATTAACTAAATAATTTTTTCTATCATATCCAGTGCCTGAACGCAATAAATCTATTTCACAATCTTTACAATAATGTTCACGAAAGTGTTTAGCCCATAAAGATAAAACTGTATTATCTTGTTGATGATGTAATTCCCATAATTCAACATCTATTCCGTCACTTGTTTGTATACGTTGGCCAGTGTCATCCAGCCAATTCAAATGTTGTGGGTTATAACAATTCATTTTTATTTTTCCTTTAACTGATCGAATCAAGTTAATACTGGATATCTCGACGTTAATATAACAATAAAAAAAATCATTTATTAACAATTTACATGAAATATTGTGCAGGTCTTAATTATTTTTAAAATTTTCAAGTAATATTCCTCATCATACTGTTTACAGTCGATGGGATGAATAATAATATCATTGCTTTCAAGTAATTCAATTTTGTTAATTATTTCATTCATTTTATTTTTGCACACGAAGTATGTAATCTTATTTTTTATAGGGATTGATTTGGCAAATTTACTTCTTGCTCGATATGTTAAAAGCCACCATAAATGAATTTCCATAAAATCTAATGTCAATCCTATTATATAAATATTTTTTAAAAAAAAGAAATCTACCCATGAATAATAAATTAAATCATTTTCATTTAACCTTTTTATTAATGCTTCAAACTTATTATTTTTATAAGCAATGTCTGTTCCAGACACAATATAATTTCTCATATGTTGTAAATATCCACTATAATGTTCATAACCTAAAGTAATGGAATATGGTTTATTACATTCACCATGAATGTGCCAAATTTTATTTTTTTTGATTTTGTTGTGACGAAACAGACTGTATAATGTTTCTTGAATTATTCCTTCATTATTATAAATATTTAACTTGTTATCAATAACCCTTTCCAAACTATAGTTATAATTTGTGGTTAGAATGTCGCTACAATTTAAATCATGTATTTTTTCATGTATGCTATTGGGCTGAATATTTTTCAAATGTGTTGATATAAATTCTTTAAGTTCAATTTCTTTTTTGATTTTTTTGCCTTTGTTTCTGATGGCCTTCAAGAATACTTCTTCATAAAGTAATGGAAAGGGTTTATTTTCATTATTAATTTTTTGATTTTTCAAGCCGGAAAAATCAATTAAATTTTCAATTAAATTTTTCCAATCATTATTGCCTTTGATATTATTAATTCCATTACCAATTAACAAAATTGCATTTTTCAAAATATAACTCCTTACTCAAGTTTCGCACATGAATATTGAACCAAGTTCATTGAAAATACAATAGTTTTCGTAAAATAAATAGTGCAAAAGCTCTACAAATACTGCTGCAAATTCTTATATCAGCGTTAAAAAACAACGAAATTTTCATGCTTTCGAATAAAGAATTGGAATTATTCCTTGACCTATTTATTTCTTCATTACCCTCTTATTTCAAGGGATTTATGCCGAAATTCTCCTGCGAAAGTTGAGTTAATTTAAAAATTCATTGTTAGAACTATAATGTTAGCTTTAAACTATTTTGTATTATTAACTTACATTAAAAAGAAGCTATTATTGAAAATTTTTCGCCATGAACACGCTTTATATAGTCATGTGCTGAAGCCAAAATTGAAGAAACGCTTTTAGATAAACCTGATTTTGTAATACCAGGTTGAACAAGTATAATTTCATAATTTACTTGTTTTGTTGCCATATGATTTTGTATATCACTCAAAATTTTAAAATTCCCTTTTATTAGTTCTGAACCTGCAGAAATGCGTTTTCGTATTTTTTCAAATAATTCACCTTTTGATTTAATCCAAATTCTTGATTTAACTGTTTGACCGCATATTTCATAGACATCTTCGACTCTATTTCCTGGACTTTTATCACTGCTGCCTTTGCAATGATACAACGATATTTTAATATTATCATTTAATTCGTTAATTATAATAAAATCTGCAATTTCTCCAGATCTATGATCATATATAACAACGGAATGGTTTTCGTTTCGAAATTTTTCCTTAAAATAATCATGTATTGATATTTGTAAGTAAGTAGGATTAGAAGAAACTTCGTTTGTTATATCTACTCCATAATTACTCCAATCAATAGCCGTAATAATATTAGGATCGATATCTTTTAATTCATTACTGTCCGTTTTAAATATTTCCGATCCATTAATTCTGGAAAAATCAGAAAGGTAAATATTTAAAGGATTATTATTTAGATATTCAACCAAACTAAATTCATCTTTGCTATTTTTTACAATTACACTATTAGCTTCTGAAACAGCCGTATAAAAGTGTTTTGTATTTAATGAGAATTCAACTAAATATTCTAAATCTTTTAACTTAAATATTATTCTAACTTGTTTTTGATTCGAGTAATTTCTATCAATTTTCAATTCAACGTTAAATAATTGGTCACTTATTGGATTCTTAGAGTTGCTACCAAATATTATCATAGGTGGCGATACTTTATTGTATATTTCTTCACTCCAATCTACGGCAATAATCCCTAGATCTTTAGGAAAATTAATAATTTCTTCGCCAACCTTGATAATATCCAATCCAGAGTTTGTTGTTACCGTATTTTTGCTTGTTATTTTTCGGGCTAATTTTTGGCACCACTCTATCAATTCTGGAATTTGGCATGAATTATTACTCCAAACCTTTGAAGCGCTACTATACCCCAATGTTGTTTTATCTCCATTATCAATTGCACTACTAAATACATGACCACGATTATATAAATTTCCATCAGACACATTTATTGCATCTTGTGCACTTGAACCAGCAATAATACGGTAAGATTCGGTATTGTCATTAAGTACTCTATTTTTCATTCCGATGTTAAAAAAATTTGCTTCTTGAAGATCACGTAACACTCTATTAATTTTATATAATGGTAAAATTTTATACTCATCATCTGTTAATTTGGCGGCAATTATATCATACAAGGAGTCACTAGTTTTAGATGAGTTTATAAAAAGTAATTTTGAAGTATTGTCATAAAAAATTACAATCAATTCATGTTTAAAACCAGTAAGTTCTATAGCACTTGACCATCTTGGCGCTTGGGGTTCACGTGTAATTATAACTGAAGTTCCAGCTTTTAAGCTATTTTGGCGATACACAATTTCTATACCCGGCAATGATATTGGAGCTGTAATATCTACATTCTTAAATGATTGAAAAATTTTTACGTGACAATATGGATATAAAGCATAAAGAGAAAGATCCTCGACAACAAAATTTTTTGTTATATTAGGAGGATCAAAAGTTGCTAGCGTTTGCCTTACTTTTTTCTCTTTTTCAATTTTTGATTGACTTAGGTCAGTAATCAAATCTTGCCAAACTGCTCCTTCTTCATAAAGTCGTTTGGTTTCAATTTCTAATTCAGATGGAACAGCAATAAATTTGGCCATTCCTAAATTTTCACCCGTTGTACGTGCAAAACGTCCAATAAATTGTAAAGTTACTTCTAAAGATTTATGTGGAGCATGAATAGAAGCAAGCTTTAAGTTAGGAAAGTCAAAACCTTCACCAAGCATATCAACGCAAATTATTCCATCAAGTTCATATTTTCGAAGTTTTTCTATAGCATTTTTTACATACCGATAAGAATAGCTACTATCAACACGCTTTAAACGCAGATTAGTGTTTTTATTATAAACTATTTCTAATTCTTCTGCACGTTTTTTGGAATCTGTACGAACCATTAAATAATGATTAAAGCCTTTTATGCGATCTTCATTAAATATAGTTGCTGCTGTTTTAGCAATAGCTATGTCATTGGACTCATTAATGGGGTTAACAGAAATGTATTTAACTTTACTAAAAATGTTGTCTTTGTAAGCCTCTTTTATTGAATAGGAATATATAAAACGTCCTTTGATTTCTTGATGGTCTCTCCTAAAAGGCGTTGCAGTAAAGAGAATTTGTTTAGCATTATTAAAAGTCTCTAAAATGTCATTCCATGTTTTTGCAGGACTGTGATGAGCTTCATCAATTAGTATTAAATCAAATAAGTCTTTTGGCGGAGAAGGCATGTTTTTCAACCCAGGACTTAGGCTATTAGGTGTGCCAATTATAACATCAAAATGTCTAAAATTTTCCCATTCCTCAACATTCTTAGGTTTTTTTACAATTTCGCTAACCTTTGGAAGATTAATATTTTCTCTTAATACTTTTAATTTAATTAATTGCTTCATTGTTTGAAAATTTTCTTTAATCTGTGTTCTAACCAATCTGCTAGGAGTAATAACGAGTATTCGATTAGCTCTTTCAACAAAAGCACTCATCATCAAAACAGCTGTTTTGCCAGAGCCAGTTGGCATAACAACAATTGCGGGTTCATTGATAAGCGAAAAATGCGATGCAATGGAATGAATGGCACCGATTTGTGCTCTTCGTAACCCTGAAGATGAATCATTATCTTCTATCGGGTATCGAATTTCATTATAATTATCGCTAAAATAAGACATAAATCATCTCATTAATAAAATAAAAATTTGTTATATTTTAACATAATCGCGTCTAGAAATCAAATTTAATAATTTTTTTAATCTAGGGTTGTGCAAATACCCTGTATTCAAAGCATATCATGATTTTTTAGTTTACAGAAGTACATTGTACAGCATATTTAAATTAATTATACCACAAAATCTCTTAATTATCAATTTTAGATTTGGTTTTTCTAAGACATTCTTATTGTTTTTTAGCGGCTCTGCGAGCACCCAGCGAGCGAGCCGCGCATAACAATAGTTAAAATACAAAACCCCGTGCGCCGAACCACTTTCGCCTAACAAATATGATATATATAATTACTTTCGTGATAAATATAATAATATTTGATGATGTACGAACTAAGATACTTAACTAGTCGTGTCACATTTACATCAAACCGCCAAACCGTATTTTCTTCAGTACTATCGCATCAGCCATTTCACTATTCAAAATTCACGCTAGTTTTCAGATTGAATTTTAAAATGTAAAATGTAAAATCCAGAATTAAAATGAGTAATTAGTGATACGGATATTTTAATGATCATATTGAAATAAATTTAATGCCTGAGAATCAGGTTTAAAGAAAATAACAAACTATGACTAACTATAACAAA
>AMFJ01011131.1_pt1 | contig 25962 bp, 23 predicted proteins | sample 427208 | NCBI WGS metagenome assembly AMFJ01 (sample SAMN02954298, study PRJNA114691) | groundwater metagenome | biome: aquatic; feature: subsurface aquifer; material: sediment; isolation source: subsurface aquifer sediment | place: USA: Rifle, CO | collected 2008-08 | reverse complement strand
CAGTGGTTACCTGCCGGCCGGCAGGCAGGGAGCAATCGGCCCATAAATTTAATAGCAATTTGTGATTTATTCTGTTTACGCCATTCAAAGTAGTAAAGATGATCGAATTTATGTTGGACTCTCTAAAGAATGTAGAAAAAAGAGTTCAAATCCATAATCTGGGAAGAGTTTTTTCAACAAAAAGTTATCGCCCTTGGACTCTTATTTATAAAGAAAAAATTGGAGGTCGTCCGGAAGCACGACAACGAGAAAAACATTTTAAATCGGGTTATGGAAAAGAATTTTTAAAAACCCTCTATTCTGATAGAATCATCCAGACGGGCTACTAGCTCAGTGGTTACCGGCAGGCAGGGAGCAGTCGGCCGCTAAAACTAATCGTCCATTCTAAATATTTTCAGTAAATCTAGGGCCCGTAGCTCAGTGGTTAGAGCAGTCGGCTCATAACCGATTGGTCCCTGGTTCAAGTCCAGGCGGGCCCACCATCTTTGATAAGAGAGCGATTTACACAAGATGCAAATGGCTCTTTTAGCTTAACCTCTGCGATTTCTTTATCCTTCACAATGAAGTTCAATACCGTGTTTCTTGCTAAATGGTCTTTCACGGTGACACTCCCGAATTTTAGGCTTGTTGAAAGGCTTTTTAGGAAGTTCAATAATGTTTTGTAGTCCAGTGGTTCTTCCCTGATTCCGTCTCGTAGTTCTTTTTCCTTCAATTTACATTTTTCAATTTTCTCTTCTAGGCGTCCTCTTTCTTTATGATAGACCTCCCGACTCTTTGCATCCAAATCTTTTTCGCGAGGAAGAACATTTGCAATGAGCTCGTCCAACTGTCTCTCTAGGCTCCTTTTTGTTTTTCCTAATGGCGCCAACTGCGAGATGAATACTTCATTTTTTTGTGTCTTCTTTTCCTCAAAATTTCGAATATATTTTTCGTAGTCAGCCTCACTCAATGAGCCGAAAATATCGTAAATAGCACCCAGAGCTTCGAGGATAGCCTTCCCCCGAATGGTCCCTTTTGAAGGGCAACCATACTTTTTTTTATTTTGACACCAGGCGTTCAGATACCATTCGTTGTGATTTCCCTTTGAAGCGGCGATGCTCATGTTTCTATCGCAATATACGCAAACCAATAAACCCCGGAAAGGATATTCGTAGCGTGCTTTTTTCTCTTCTCGTTTGCGGCCCATTTCTTGAACCAACAACCATTCGCCTTCTTCGATCATCTCGACAAAGTTAGGATCCACCTCCCGAAGATCAATTTCTTCACCTGCTTGCTCTAAAATTCCCAGGTAAAAACGGTCATTAAACATGTTCGACAACTTCTCATCACTCATTGGCTGCTCTTTCCTCATTTTTGAATCTTTTTTCTTTAAAACTCGAATGTACCCATGATCGTTTAGAAATTGGACAATCTCCGCCAGGGTCTTACCGTCGAGTCGCATTCTCCAAGCCTTTTGGATCAACTCGAATTGTGTGTAGCCATATCCGCGATCCGTCTCGTCTGGCTCATAAAAACCAACATATTCACTTCGGATGTACCCAGGCTTGTATTGACCTCCAGATTTACCCTCCTGGTGAGCATGCCTCATTCCACGCGTTACATCGACTCCTAGCTTGTCGCTATACTGTTTGGCGATTACAAAACAAATCCCTAAAGCCATTACTCCGTTGTAGTCGTTAACGAAGTTATGAGCTGAAAAATGCAATTCTTTAAGAAGCTTCAAATCCAAAAGATCAATAATCTCTCCTGCTTCTTTCATGTTGCGGGCCAAACGGTCTGGATGCCATGAAATTAACCCGTCTATTTTTCCTTTCCGAATATTGCCTATAAGATTCTCAAATTTAGGACGATTCCCTGAATAACGCCCCGAACGACTATCTACGATAATGTCCTCCTCTCTCACTTTTATTTCTTTTTGTTTTGCAATCCCTAAACACTCCTCGATTTGATCTTCAACGGACCGCACCTGCTTTTTAGGATCATCGGTGGATTTACGGATGTAAATTGCAAAACGCTTCGCAGGCAATAAGTTTTTATCAGCCTTTTTTACCATTTAGAAAAAAGTTAGCTTTTAATCAGTAACCCCTTATCATGTGCTCTTTTTCTCTCTCTATTCTTCTTTCTTCCTTTATGCGCCTTATTCTCTCCAACGCTTCCCTTGCCTCTTTCCCAAGGTCTCTTGGAGCTGGCGGAGGTGGGGGTGGCAAGTTTCTCCTATTGGATAGCCCAAATTCTTCCGGTTCGGTCCGTTCAAGCCATTTCAACGCTAAATTGGGGTCTTTTTGTGCACCTTCGAGCAAGGCAGCTCGGACCTTCAAATTGACCGCGGTTCTTAACTGGTCTTTTAGCTGTCGAAACTCTGGGTTCTCATTAAAATAGCGGTAGAGCGCAGAGGTCGATATCCCCGCATACTGTGCGGCTTTTTCATTACTCATGAAGTGTGCAAATGCCTTTTCGAGTTTCGCGACAACAGTTTTTGCGTTTTTACCATCAAAAAGTGGCCGTCCACAGTTACAAGAGGTTTTTCTTTTTCTACAGGCTTTACAAGACTTTTCTCTTTTTTTGTAAATTGTCATTTTCTAGTTTTACTGATGTATTTCATTCCATGTGCGAATCGATTCCCACCAGTAATTACCCCCTACACCTCTTTGATGAAGCATACGAATTCTATCTTCCGTATTTTCGTTAAAAACCTCTAAAGATTCACCGAAAGCTGCTTTTACAAAATCTTCGTATTCTTTCGTATCTCTTATCAATAGAACTAAATCTATAACTCTATTTGCGTAAAAACGAGCAAAATTAGGATATACCCAAACTCTATCTTCTGGTTTTTCTTGCTGCTCCTGCATCACCTTCAAGGCAAAAAGTAAATTAAATTTGCAGGCATTAGTTAAAAATTCTTCTTCATCCATAGCCATTATTCCCCTAATTTCAGATTCATCTTCGCCACGATAACATTCTCTCATTCTATCAAAAGTTTGAATTGCACTATTAATAATATTTGGCGCAAAAATTGAAGAGATTCTCCATATAGGTAAAATATTAAATCTGTAAGTTTTAAATTTAATTTTAAAGTTCAATAAACTTACCAAGGACTCTTTGCTTTCGTTTTTTATAGCAAAAGCTCCGAAATAATAGTATGCATTATGCAATATTGCGAAAAGAATAGATTGAAATCCATCCGTGCCTTTTTGAACATCAACAAGGGCAAGAATTTTTCCGAATAATTGAAGTACTTTTTCTAATAAATTTGCATTGTCTTTTTTTATGGCTAACAAACCTATTATTTTCAACTTTTCCATCGCTAGCTCCATTTTACCCAGACTATTCATGCCTTCTCCCGGGACCATTTCTAATTCTTTTAGTTCATTCCATTTTATTTCTATTTCACTAAAAGCCTCATCAAGTCGATCTTGAAAATCTACATCCTCTCCTTTTTTCTTGGCTTCTTCTCTTAAAATTTTCTCTACCTCAAGCACATACTTTGCTGTTTCAATAGAAGGCTTTCCTAAATCGGACAATGCATCCGTTGATTTTTCTCTAACAAGCTCCCAAATATCCTCACAATTTGAAAGTATTCCAGAGACGACAATGCCCAATCGTTTAGATTCACCCTCTATTTCTCGTTTGTACAAAAACCGCCTTGATTGTACTGCCCAAGCGTCTTGAAGCACTGTTCTCACCTGTATTTCACAAGGAATAGCCACTCCATTACTTTTTACTTTAAATAAAAGGTGTAAAGCTTGATAACCCGCTTCTTTACTATGGTTTTTTAGCCTTGGGTTGAAACCTTTTTTCTTTAAAAAACTCTTTAATGCAGCCACTGCATTAGCTATATCGGACAAACAATGACAAATTACGCGAAGTCCAACTAAATCTTCGCAATCAAGAACAACTTTAATTTCCCCCGGAGCATTTATCTTTCCCTCTATAGATTCTAATGGCTTAATCCGCCCGTACCCCATATGATAACCAACTTCTGGGTGTTCTTTTTTTAAAAACTCTTCTATTTGTGAATGAAGCTCGTCCTTTAATTGTCTACAGGACTCAAGTATTTCATTATAGTCTTTTTCGGTTGATTTATTCATAATTTTACAGAGAAGCTGATACTTAAACTGTAGCATTTTCTAGGCTATCTCTCCATGTATTAAATTTTATATTTTTCAATTCCTACTCCACCCTTAAACCTAAACCATAAAATGGCTAATCCATTCAGTATTGGTACTGATCAACTATAACCCCATCGGCACCGTAGAGATAAACCTCCTCACCAGCGTTGTTCCAAAGGGCCTTGGCGCTGTTAAAAGAGTATTTCCCTTGGTTGGTATAGACTTTGATGCTCTCGCCCGGGATAAGGGCAATGCTGGTGAAAATATAACTTTCCTCACCGCTTGAGCCACGGATGGACCAGCCCTCCAAATCCACCGTTTCAGAACTATTGTTGGTGACCTCGACGTATTCGTCAGATTCCACATCAGGCACTTCTCCATCGTATAAAACAAACGTGATTTCAACTCCGCCAGAATCAATCGAACCTACTTCGCCATTTACTTCATCCAAAAGAGAAGAAAGACCAGCATCGTTTAAAAAGGCATTCCGGTATTCTTCCGTATAAATCTCTTCATCATTCTCGTTCGAAACAAGCACTCGGAAAATGTATTCAGCGATAAGTCCTCGAGTCATTTCATTCGCGGGATAATAGTTGTCGGCATCAAATTCAATCACTCCAACATATCTCAATGCGGAGACATAGCCATAGAACCAGTCCGCGGGTAAAACATCTGCAAAATTTTCTGTCATACTCTCCATCACAGGTGCGAAGCCATAGGCTCCTACCACCATTTTAGAGGCTTCGACACGGTTCACCACTTGAGCCGGCTTAAATGTGCCATCTTCGTAACCCTCTACCCAGCCCTTTTCCTTCGCGTAGCATACATATCGAGCAAACCATTGGGTAGTGACATCGGGAAAGCAGCCTTGGTAAATGATTTCATCGGGTTCAATCCCCTGCCCTGCCACAAGAATTTTCATCAATTCTACCCGGTTGACCGTCTGGTCCGGCTTATAGGTCCCGTCGTCGTAGCCCTGTAGTGTACCAATTGAAACAAGATACTCAATTCCCAAGTAATTTTCATGGGACGAAGAGACATCATCAAAAGTGGTGGCAAAGGCTTGTAGGGGTAGTGCAAAAACAAGCAAGACGAGAATAGTAAATTTTGAAATATTTTTCATAATCTTATAGGTGTAAATGAATAATGATTCTAAACCTGTGGGGTTCCACTACTTTTCAACTCATCAAGGATCCAATCCTGACAGGTATGTGCCCACGACATTGGCATTTTGGATTTTGCGAGTTCGACACCCTTGCCAATAATCTTGAGGTATCCATAGCCCCAACCGGCATCTTCGACGGTTGCTGTTTCTATTTGATCCAAGCGTACGCGAAAACCTTTCCCGTAATATCCAGTGAGCTTGAGGTAATTTTCGTTGAGTGTAAGCCAGCCTCCGAAGCCGAAAGCAATAAAATGACGTTTTGACATGATGAATGGGGTTAAAAATACAAAAGAGGGCACCCAGATCGCCCAAATCACTTGCTCACAAAGGAGTAGCCGAGTTGGCTAGGTGCCCACCTCTGCTCTCGGCAGAAGTAGACAATCCCTTGTGAGAAAAAACCGGTGATTTGGGCGATGTATGGATTATAATCGAATTATCTGTTTAGTAAAATCTATGTAGGTCAAATAAATTAATAAAAAATAACATTCTGAAATTTTATGAATAAAAATGAATATCTAATTCAATACAGATTAAAAACACTGGCTGAACTAATAAAACCATTCAGTTATAAAAAATTTAAATTCAAAAACTGGGATTTTAGCATCCGGGAAGGGCTCCTAGGTAAATCGTGGATTGCATCGAAAAAAATAATGGCAGATTCTATTTCTGAAGCTCATGCTCAATTCTATAAAGAATTAAATTTAATAGTCGGGAAATTAGCATTCACTAGTCAGTGTTCATTTAATATGCAATTAGAGCCATACTTAATTTTTAAAACTAACAACAACCCAGAAAGGATTTTTTTCATGTTTTATTCTAAAGAGACGAATGCTGTCGGCTTACATTATGATAAAGAGGAGATTGAAGCCCTTAAAAGGCTTATCAAATTCAAAAAAGATACTCCTTTCTTCTATATAAATGAATCCAGTAGAGCAACTACTCCGCATGCACGCCTCGCGATGTTAATTATAGCACTCGAAAGTATTGCGGGGGATATAGAAAAGATTAGAGAATGTAGTAGTTGTAAAAAAACAGAGAGTTATCCAAGCACAAACTATAAAGTTATTGATGAAATTTTAGGAGAAAATTTTAGAAAAGAAATATTTAAATCACATAAAGGAATAAGAAATCAACTTTTTCATGGCAAAGAAATACCTAACATACAAGATAATGCTGATAAAATTTACGAAAAAATCGTAGTATACTTCGTAGAGAATTACTCTTGTAATCTAGATAAAGAAGTAGTCCACCCTCAAAGAAATTTCAACAATAATAAAAGCTGTGGTCAGTTCTGGCTCAAAATGACCTCAAAAAAAAATAGACCTAATTTGAATATTTGCCTCCAAGAAATAGAGGAACTATTTAAATCCAGTGATAAAAGTAAAATATTAGATTTCATCAGAAATCGACCGCCAGATTATTAAATAGAAAATTCGTATTGTTCCATAAACTACTGATTTAAATATAGTGTGCTGGAGGTCTCTCTAAATAGTAAGCTGCGCTTTTTCTTCTAGAAAGTTCATCAGACATTCTCGGACCAGCGATGCAAACCAAAAAAATCTAGGCAAAGGACTTCCTTCCCATTGCCTTTGATCCCACGTCTGCCCTAAAGAACCATCTAAATGCCAATCCCGGCTAGAATCGCTACTAATATGGAAAGGTTCACCAGCATGTACATAAGCCGAACGGGCTTGATAAATTTTTTTTAGATGGCTTTCAAAATTAGCATAAGAAATATATATATGCTCCTTGCCAGGGGCATTATTAAATAATGGCGAAGAAGTGGATGAGTATTTTTTTAAAAAAACTAAAAATTTATGGCCCTTTTTACGCTGCTTTAAATAAGCGACAAGCTCACTCTGGACTGAAGCCTCGAATGATGCCTTTTCAATTTTCTCTCGAATTTCTACTTCCGCTCGTTCAAACTCATCTCCTAGATCAACATAATCTAAAAGAGTTTCAATGGCATTAACCAAATTAAGATAAGCTACATCCTTATCAATGCTTATTAGCCTCAATGCCCGGGAATAAAACCTTATAGAAAAATAAAATTTTTGATGATACTGGCCAGGGAAATTTTCAATAAGAGAAAATTTAGGAGCAATATGATTGAAGTTTTTATCCTCATTAAATAAGAATCCAGCAACATTTTTGGAGCAAGGCTGAAAATGAAACTTATAGGGTGATAAATGACACAATTCTTCATGGATTACCGAAGTCAAATAAAATCGGCTGTTTAAAAATAAAGAAAATAAACCCATTAGTTCTCCTTGAGGACCTTCGTCCGAAAAATAACCATCTCTAGAAGCATTGGTATCCTCAATAGCGCCATTATTCGGCCTAGGATGACGAATGGTTAATCTATAAACATTAAGGCCTTTAATGTATGGACTTTCACCTAACATTCTCATCTCAATATTGCCTCCAAAAAGTGCCGACTCATCATATAAACCACCTGTTATATAAGATTCTGAAATAAGTTCATAATGTGTCACATAAGAATCTTCACCAGAGTTAACTCTATCGTTCTCTCGCAAAAAACACATTCTATTATCTCTAGTTGCGGTCATAGATATTTATAAAGTGAGTTCAATCCCTCGGTGGTATAGGTCTTACTATTCAGCCAAATTAATTTTTCGTCCCCTCATATCTATAAAGCTATCTATATTTTTCGCTGCCTCTGGACTTGTAGTATCAATTCCTTCTACAATCTTTGAGATCTGATAAAGATTTTCCCCTACATCATCCGATATAGGACGATACTTTGGTTTTTCCCTTCTTTCGAAAAGCTTCGGAGGAACAATTGGAATCGGTTTATGCGACATAAAAACAATTAATTACTACTATCTAGTATAACGTTAATTCATCGCAATGGGTCAAGTTTTTCATATTAAAGGGTAGTCTTTTTATCATCGCAACTTCTGAATAAAGCGTCTTGGGCAAAGGATGCTTCATCAATGACTCAAAAAAAAGTTCAATATTCAAGGATACAGGCCCACCAAGAATCGATAAGGGACAACCTAACGGTTTTCCCCTATCGGGGACCCCTTTCCCTTTATTGTTATTCCTAAATTTTTTATTCGCACAACTTCGCAAAATTTGCCATTGGGACCCACAAGACCCAAACAAATTTTTACTACGTGAGCTCATAAAAAATTCACTCATGTTTAAGAAAATAATAATTTAAAACGATTAGCCTTTCTCAATATCTAAGGGACAACCTAACGGTTGTCTTTTTCGAGGTGGTATACTTTGAACATGGACTTCCCTATTCCACTACCTGCCCCCTTTCTCGAAAAAGCACTCACGCTCAAGATCCTCCCCGAAGACATCTCGGAGCAGTTCGTTCGCGGTAGCGGAGCGGGTGGCCAAAAAATCAATAAGACCTCCAGTTGCGTCGTGCTGAAGCACCTTCCGAGCGGGACGGAAGTACGATGCCAAAAACATCGTGAACAAAGTAAGAATCGCCTTTCGGCGTATAAACTTTTGATCCTCAAAATTGAAGACAAGGTGCTCGGCGCAAAATCGGAGCGCATGAAAAAGATCCATAAAATCATCAAGCAACAACGCAAGCGTTCCAAGCGAGCCAAAGAAAAAGTTCTCCAGGCGAAAAAATTACAAACGGAGAAGAAACAGTCCCGAAAGAAAGTCTCTGCGAGAGATGGGGCATTATAAAAGGGCCCTCCACGCTGGAGAGCCCCTCAACGATTCTTTTTTCTTTCTTCTAATCCACCAGCTTGAAATCATCGATCTTGAAGCCGACCTGATCCGTATAGGAGGAGGTGTAGTTGAAAATGAGCGCCATAAAATCCACTTCACTGGCGCGAGGACTTCCCGTCGTCGCCACCGAACTGGTCCATGTGAATTCCAACAAGTTCCATCCTTCCTTTAAGGCGTTGCCTTGATAGTCCTTGCTCACGGTTTTATACCAAGTTCCATAACTTTCATTTCCCCATTGAAGTTGAACACTGCTGAAATTGTCTATTTCGGGGATATACACCCAAAGTCGGAACGCACTCTTGTTCTGGTAGGTTGAAAGATCCTGAACTTTCGCCGTATACAGGTTCATTTGAGCCCAGTTCCCACTACCCAACGAAGTGAGAGTGTCGAATCCCACACTTCCGGTTCCTTCTTTGTAATCGGTCGTGTCCACATGCACGTTCTCCGTATCCTGGTTGGGATACCAATTGCCGTACACGGAATCCATGGTTTTATCACAAGTATGAATCACCAAATCTTCCAAGGGGTGATCGTTCCCATTGAGGGGATCGGTTCCTTCGTTGACTTCGACGCCATCATTGTACCCATCTCCATCCGTATCCATAAGATTCTTATTGGTTCCATACGTGACCATCTCGTCGTAATCGGACAGCCCATCGCCATCGGTATCCAATTGAGAGAGCGCACAACCGTATTCATTCACCGTATCATTGGTATTCAGAGGTTCCGTTCCGAAACATTGATCCACCTCATCTTTAACTCCATCTCCGTCTTCATCATTCGCTACCGGCGCGGGAGGGATCTGGGCTGATCCGGTGCCGGTATTATTGTCTGAATCGGTTTCCTGAACGTCGCTATCCGGCACACTGTTTTCATCTTTGTCCGCGAAGAGTTCAGCCGTCAATTGATAGATTCCGCCGGGATACCCTTCACCGGTGTAGATTCCAAAATCCGCGACGTAGAAGAAAAGGGTTCCACATTGGTAGTCCCAATTCTGAACCACCGGCCAGGATGAATAAGCGCCCTGCCCCTCCACCGTGAGAGTTACTTTAGCCAGAGTGGTTCCGTAGGCATTGAATCCCGACTCACAAAACTCCACAGTAAACGCGTCTGTATTGGCATCATAACCCAGTGCGCCAATGGACAAATCCAGCGCCGCGTCCAACGTATCCGGAATGGAAAGTTGCTGAGTCAATATATTGTCCGTAGAAGGATCTTCATTGTCCAAAGGATCTTCATCGTAAGTGTCATTGGCATCAATGACCGCGGTGACATTCACCTCCTGTGCATCATGGCCATAACCGGTCCCGATTGCGAAACTCGATAATCCATTGGAATACATTTTGCCGTAGAAATGACTGCCGTTGCCCCCCATGACATTGGCATAGGTCTTTTGGGTGATCCCGTTGGCTGTAATGGTTAGCTCGGGGAACAAATCGGCGGTGATGCCATCCCCGCAATACTCAATTAAGAAAAGATCCTGAGCCGCATCATAAGAGATGGCTTTAATGGAAAGATTCAGCGCATCGCTTCCTTCGACTGCAATCACTGAGAAATTGCTATTGTAATAGGTGTTATTGGATTCGTTGGATTCAGCATAGATTGCGTTGTAGTCCATTGTGACTTCAACGGCATAGGAACCAGCCGCATGTCCGGCATAGGCATCCCCGATTTCAAAGGTATATAAAGGATTGGAATAAAACGTCAAACAGGAAGGTACATTTAAATCATAAACCTGTGGGATGTTAACTGTCGTCCATTGGGCAACTCCGTTCAGCACCATTTTCAACCCAACCGTATTGGCGATATTTCGGTTGGAGGCACAATACTCAATTTTCAAAGCGTCGGTTTGCGCATCATGTATTACCGACTGGACCGTGAAATCAATACGACTGTCAGGAAGATAGACCTCTGCCTCGAATCCATTGTTTTCGTCCGATTCATCCAGCGAATCGTAGATGTCAGCGGTCAGCACCACTGCTACTGTTTCTCCCCCATGACCATAGGCGTCTCCAACCGCAAAATAATGAATCGGACTGGTTGCTACCTGTCCATTTTCTTTAGCCACATTCACATACAGCAATTCACCCGCCCCATTGATTTCCACCCAAATCGCCGCGTAGATTTCGTATTCGGAATGGAAGGGATGACTCACGGAATAATCAACGAGGAGGCCATCACGTTCCACATTGTAGGACACTCCGGTCACGACAAGATCAATACGAGTTTCTTCAATAATAATTCCCTCATTTGCTAAGGTATTATTCAACTCATCGTATTCGGGATATGTGGCGTTTGCATCAATGGTGGCCACGGCATCATGATAACCCTCTGGATGTTGTCCGCTGGCATTGGTAAGGTTTATGAACATCGATGTTTTGAAATGGGCAGAAGCGCAACCCTGCCCTCCAAAATCTGGCAAATCGAAATACAGGTTTTTCACTTCGTCATCGATTTTAAGATCAATTCCCACCCATGCGGTGTCTCCGATATTTTGGGCGCAGTAGTCAATCTTGAACGCATCTTCGGTAACCTCATAAGAAATGCCTGTTACCTTTAAATCCACTGCCTTCATAGAAGCCGTTGCGTCCACATGAACGGCTTTGGTGATTTCATTATTCAATTCACTGCTCTCAGCATAAATCTCCATGGATTCAATCATGGCATACACAGAATAATCCCCGGCTCCATGTTGTCCATACGTGGCTCCAATTCCAAATTCGTAAAGTGAAAAATACACCGACGTACAGGAATTGCTCGTGTAAGGAATTCCCAAAACTCGGGTATGATCATTAACGGTCATCAGCGCGGTCACGCCAGGATTCTGCCCTTCTTCGACATACAAATTTTGAAAACAATAATCGAGTTTGAAGGAATCGGACGCGGCGTCATAGGAGACTCCCTTATAAGGGGCTTCGGTCGCGATCTTAAAATCCACTTGGGTGTCGGATATATAGAAAGTAAAGGTGGTTTTATTTTTTTCACCTTCATATAGTTCATGATGCATATCGGAAACATCCAAAAAGGCGATAACGCTGTAATACCCTCCTGCATGGCCACTCATCTCGGTTCCTAAAAATTCCGACATGGGCACGGTCAACTTGCCGCAGGCTTGTCCGTCTCCAATCAACGCGCTCTTGCGGACTGTTTTATCTCCAACGGTGAGATCGAGATAAAAATTAAGATCGTAGGCGCCGTTTTGGTTGTAATCTTGTTCAAAATTTTTCTGACAAAACGAAACGGTCACTTGATCCTGACCGTTACTCCCCTGCGAATACACAATTGCACTTTTATCAAAATAAATGTCTTTGGAATTGTCCACCGTTAGTTCCACTTCTTGAGTATATAGATTATTGACTTCATTCTCTTCTGCATACACATCCACATAAGTCACCCCGTCCGACTCGTATTGGATCTCTCCATTTTCATCATAGAGAATATCGAGCGTGGCGGTTACTTCATATTTTACACCCGCTTCATGTCCGTAATAGGTTCTTCCTCCATATTCACTCTCATATACCCCGATATCAAAGGAGGAAACCATGTAATTGAGCGTTCGACATCCTGTAGTCTTAAAATTACTGATATAACCCGCATAATAATTTTGAGTCCAAGTGACCTCATTCACGGTTACGCCAACGGTGACGATTTTGTAAAAATCCGCGGAACTTAAATTGCTAGCACAATACTGAACTTTGAAATAGTCCAACTCAGTGGCTTCATCGAAGTAATAACTCATGCTTGCCTCCGGAATATTGAAGTCCAAGGGGCCTTGAGGGGTTTCGCTGGGCTTGGTGGGTAATCCGAATGCGCCGATAGCCGCCTGGGTTCCCAAGGTGCTTGTCGTGGGTTGGAACGAAACGGTGGGCTGAAAAGGTGCGGCCATCACCAATTGAGCAGGGAGAAGTGCCGAGAGCAAACAGGCGACCCCAAAAAAGCTTACGGCTTTCTTCTGTTTCTTCAATGAAATCGTGAGTGCCATAAGAATAAATTAAAAAATAGTGTTGGTTTCTTTATCTTAAGACAAGCTTGCGTAGAAAAAAGTTTCGTTAAAGAATTTTTATTATGTGCTATTTCTCAAAACCATACGAAACCATCCCCTGAGAAAGAACCTGACCGCTCCAATCTCGTATTAAATAGGTACAATTCATAAAACTGGCTTTTTCCCTGGGGACAATTTCACGAACGGAAATCGTGATATCATACCTAGAATCCGCTTTAAATTGTGATAAATCGAGATTCCGAAGTGAGGTAAAATAGGCTTGCCCAAAATCCCCCAACTGAGATTTTAAAAACTTCTCAAACCCCTCCATCAACTGATGGGACGCTGCTAAAATGGCTTCCGTGATGACAAGCGGCGCTTTTGCCCCATTTGCCCCCAATTTAAGACTGACCCCTTGAGAAATTTGTGCCTGAGGCAAAGTAGAATAATGCGGTGGACTGACGAATTGAGGCAAGATGGCCATGGGAGCGGTGATCGGAGGAGAAACGAACGGCCCCAAGTCGGACAGAAGACTAAAATGATAGATCCCCTTCTGGGTCCTAAAACTTCCAACGGCCTGCGCATTGGAACGATCAATCCCCCGGGGATCTCGGGTTACAAACAGCAAATTATTCCGTCGCGTCGGTTTCAAAAACTGAACCGATTCAATCCCTACAACAGGAGCATTCAAGTGCTCCGTCACGCCCTCAGCAACGGATTGTAAAATATCCGGACCGTGAATGAACCCTTCGGGACGTTCGGGCAAATTGGGAACCGCCAAAAGAAATCCGATTTCCGAATTGCAGGCTTGAACTTCTTGTATTCGTGGCATATCCATCGCACGCTCCCGAAAAACATCTAGCATTTCATCATTGGGGGAATATTCCATGGTTTTAGATAAGGTAATAGCTTGGTAAAATACTTTACCCCATAAATCATATTCGTCAATAAAAATACCGTTTGCCATATCTATTTTTTGCTTTATTATAAATCTCTTATCCATAAAAATCCCTCGTGACCGAGCGACTAGCTGAAAGCGGCGACGACTTGCCGCCGAAACCTCAACTTTCCCGCCTCAAATCTCTTCCCGAAAAAAATGAGGACCTCCTGGACGGTTTCACCTTGGAATCTCTTTTTGATTCTTCCCACCATGCTTCCTTGGAAATCTCAAGTGATGATCCCGAGTGGCGAGGAAACACGGAAGATCCCCTTCCTCTTTCCCTTCAAGGACTATCGGAAGGACGAGGTATTTGGGATTTGATTCGTACGCCCTCCACTGATCTCAATCAAATCCGACAACGTCAAAAATTAATCGACAGTTTACGGAATCGTTCTGACCTGGAGGGATTGATCGGGATTAAACAGGAAAGTTATCTCGTTTTCGAAGGGATTCAAACACTGTTCTCGCTTGTTTCGGTGAGTAAAAACCACCAAGAGCCCGCCCTGGTGGCCTATCGAAAGAATCCGAGTCAGGTGAAATCTAACATTCGTGACACTGTTTTTGCAGGATTTGCTCAAATTCAAAAAGGGAAAGAGGCCCTCCATCAGCTTGAAGGAACTTTGTCCACGTCCGAGGACCCTTTTTTGCGTTGCCTGGGGACCGAATTTCAAAGATTATCGCTAAAACTTGCTTCGCTCACCCTAGATTATTTTTTAAATCCCAAATCGGATACTCGTTCCATTCGCACTTTTTCCATGATGCGGGGACAAGAAAGCCATCAACAGGTCAACCGTTTTGGCGTCATGGCGGAGTTCAGCGGCCTAAGCCTAAAAGAGCGGCATCACCCCGCTGAATTTGATTCTCGCCGTCCGCGAGGTTATCACAAAGGATGGACCTTTTTGCGATCCCATGGAAATCAAATTGAAAATGATTCCCCGGAAGAGCACGAACTCACGATTTACAATGGCTGTCACAAAGGGGGCAAGTCCTTCAGCGGACTGAAAAAAGAATTTTACATGCAATGCTTGGCGCAAAGCTTTGGATTTGTGCCCGCAGAAAATGCTAATTTCCCCGTACTTCACGACTCTTTTCATATACTGGATCGCCCCAAAACAGACCACCAACACAATTTAAGCGCTCTGGGCAGCGATGTTGCTCAACACAATCGACTCGTCGAAACCTTGGGACAGCATCCCTTTGTCTGTATGGATGAAAGCTGGTCCACAACCTCTCCGAAGGATGCCTTTCGTTTGGGACGAGCCACTTTTCTCTTTCTGATGGGGAGAAAGGCTCAAATCTTTGCCGCAAACAACAACGATCATATTTTGAAATGGGCGACCGCATTAAAAAGTACGGGGGTTTATCACTTTAAAGTGGACGTGGATGACGCCGGAAAACCGCATTATTTGCATCAACTTACCCAAGGAATTGATGATCCAAAGGCGCTGGAAGTGGCACGTGTCTTTGGGTTGCCGGATCAGCCGCTTGAACGAGCGCAAGCATTCTTGAGGGGAGAAACGATTCCTATTCAACAGATTCTTCGCCCAGAGCCACTATCAATTGAAGCTTATCCGGATACAGAGCGTGAGTTACTTAAGGATCAACGGCACTTAGTTTTGACTAATGGCAGCCCCCTCCTCCGTGTCTTCAGTGCAGACCACGATTTTAAACGAGGATACCCTTTTCTCATGGATTTCCCGATGGAAAACCAATTTTCAGGAGGGTTGAGGTACGGAGGATGGCACCCCGAAAATGTCACCGATAGAATCAATTTTGCCCATCACATCATCACCCATCCGCTCTTGACCTCCCAGGAAACCCTGGAGCGTCAGCGGACTTTTCACCTTTTAGCCACCCATGATCGTTATGACGAACTGCATGCCCTTGAAGAAAAAATGCTGCTCCTCACTAAATTTTTACCAAAAGTATCGTTGGAAGAGGTAATGGCTTTCAATCTTGAGTTGAACCCCTTTACCTCGGGAAGTCTGGGGATGAAAAAAACGCAAAAAAACATAGAATTGATGCTGTCTTTTTTGAGGATGAATCAAAAACTTTTGGGGAAAGCGTTTGCATTGGAGGGCATAATGAATCAGCTATTGGAAGAAAAGCGCGTATTGGAGGAAGTGGAAATAAAAGTGGATCGAAGACCCTTGGACGAAATACGCCGTCGCCTTATCCTGGCATCCAATACTCCGGTTGAAGATACGGCCGTTTTGAAAGTTTTCCATGAGCTTTCCCACAACGATGAACCCAATAAGGACAGTTGGGGCGAAGTGGTGACGGTGGAACGAATAAAAGCTTATCTCCACTGGCTGAATGATAAAAAATGGGAGAAAAAATTCAAGCAGTATAAAAAAGTGGAAGTACTCGAAAATCACTTGGGCCTTTTTCCTCATGAATTGATTACAGAAGCGCTGGAAGAAGTGGATAGCCTCGAATCCAGAGCCCGTGGACATCTGGGGCAATCGTTAAAAATCCTAACCGTGGGAGAGTTGCGTGGCATGGCGGAACTGGTTGCAGAATCTGACCCCTCCATGGCTGAGAACCTAAATTTTCTAAGTTCTCGTTTGGCCTATGTGCAAAGTAAAATAGCGCTTTCTCCTGAAGAAATGCACGGAATACCCATTGACTCCGCAACTCGGCTCACTCCTGAGTATAGCTGGGAAAAACTTAACGGAACACTTGAACTGGCTTATAAAAGCTTTGATCTGCTCCTACCCGTGCCTTTATTTGACTGTGATTTAAAATCCATTCGCGACGAATTGCATGCCTTAACCCAGTATCATAAAAGCAAACATAAAGAGGGAGATTATGAATACTACCACTCCTGGCCCAAACATGTTTCTTTAGCTCTTGTGGTTGAAGGGTTGATGGATGAACGAAATTACGGCCAAGAATTTCTGGATATTCTCCGAGGGTTTGATTCCGTCCACACCCATCAACTGGCCAATCAACTGGAAGATGCGCTTCGTACTTATGTTCAATTGACTCCCGAACAACTGCACTATCGGTCCCGACATTTGATCGACTATGAGGAACACTCGACTGAGGGGAAAGCCACTCGTTTTTCCCGTCTTAAAAAGGCACTTGCCACGCTTTGTCCACCGGATGTCATGGCTGCTATGGAAGCGGAATTGAATGCCGGTGGCTCGCTCCAATTTGATGCCGTGATGAAGAGGCTCCAACTTCCTCCGGGCCAGGAGCTTTTAAGTCTATGGAAAGCGTTGCATAAAAACACCGTTGCTCCCCTTGCTCAGGAAGTTCGGCAAATATGGGAAGCTCAGTTGGCGCTTTTAAAGCAGTACCCAGAGGAAGCCGACGTGTGGCGCCGTTACATTGAAAATATTCAATGGAGAAGTCGTTTTGAAGTCGAGGGGGCCAATGAGGAAATACAACGTTTTCGTCAATCCGAGTTATGGAGAAATATGCTCCCCCTCATTGAACGAGGCATTGCGTTGGCCAAACAAAATCAGCTTGTTGATGATTTTAGCAAGGACAATCGTCCCTCTCATCTCGAACGGATTCAGGGAGGAGACTTTAAATTATTGGAAGAGGCGGTAGCGGCACGCTATGCGTTCAAGGTACGGGAATTGTTGGGCTATGCTTATAATGATGAAGAATGTGCATCGATCTATAACAGCCTTTCGTCCGCGATGGGCCTATTTTTAGTCGGACGACAAATTCTTCACTCGGGCCAAAAACCCGTACACTTCAACGAAACGGGCGACATTCAGCTCCCGAAGATGTTCAATCTCTATCGCCCGCTTGAGAGACAAATTCCTCATACCGTCAATTATCGATTTAATCACCCGGGTCAATTGTACGCTAGCCCCAATATGTCCGGGAAAACCTATTTCAATAAAGGTCTTTTGACGAGTTTGGGATGGAGCGTTGCGACAGGACATGCCTTTGGAGCAGAAACCTCAATTCCTCTCTTGGGCCAGCTCATCTATCTGGATCGCCCTAGTACTCCGGAGGAATATGATTTGAGTGCCTACACCCAAGAAATGACGCACATTGTGGCTTGCTTGGATGCCATCACCCCGGATAAACTTACTTTTGTGGTCATTGACGAATTGGGTTCTTCCACTTCTCCGGTTTATCAATCGGCGCTAACCGCCGGAGTCGGTGCTGAAATCATTCATCGTGGAGCCACGCTAGTCATGTCTTCCCATTCTCCAGAGGGAAACGAAGCCTTGTTAAAAACCTGTGAAGACCATATGCAAACCTGGCATTTTGGCTTCAATGTCGAAAAGACTCCCGACGGCGAATCCCGCATTCATTTTGATCACACGCATCGCTCGGGTCTAGCACCTTCTCATGGGGTCTTGGTGTCTCAAACCCTGGGACTTTCCACGAAAATTCAGGAATATATTTTTTAAGGAACCTATGAAAAACATGATTTCGTTATGAAATTTTTACGTCGCCCGAGCGCAGGCCCCCAAAGGGGAGAAATCGTTTGCTTAGCCCCGCAATGCGGGGTAAAAATTGTAATAGTAAGCATTTTTTTCATAGGTTCCCTAATCCCCCTCCTTTGCACTCCGTCCTCACCGCACTCAAAACACTAAACATCCCCTACGCCCTCCACGAACATCCTCCTTTATTTACCTGTGAAGACGCGGAAGCGTTTTATGGAAAAATACCGGCAGGGAGCAACAAAAACCTTTTTCTACGCAATCGAAAGGGAGATCAACATTATTTACTAATTGTGAGCAGCACCAAAAAAGCCGACCTCAAAAAGATTGCGGAGGCGATCGGAGAAAGCCAACTCGGATTTGCTTCCCCTGAACGTCTCATGAAATACCTGCATCTCACTCCCGGTTCCGTTTCCCCATTCGGGCTCATTCATGACATCGCTCACCACATCCTTGTGCTCATCGACGAGGATCTCTGGACACACGATCGACTGCTTTTTCACCCCAATCAAAATACCTCCACGGTGGAGTTGGCGCGTACGGACTTTGAACGATTTTTGAATGAAACGCAAAATGCCTGGAAATTGGTGACGATCTAGGAACTGTTCCTAAGAACCCGCTTACGCACTTACGAAGTCCGTTGTCTTTTTCACCGAGTTTGGTTATCATGCAGTATGTATTGTTACTTTTTAAATTCAACACTCGCATGCCTAAAAAAACATCCCTTGTTTTGGGTTTACTTGCCATCGTTTTGATCCTTGCCCTCGGAATTCCTTTTGTAAAAAGTGACTCTATCGCACTGGAAAGTCACGAAATCACCTGTGCCAAAAACCAGTCCAAAACCTTATTCTCCACCGTAGAAAATCTGATCATACTCGATTTTGTGGTTCAAGCCGACATCATCAATAATTCGGACATTGTCTATGCGACAACCTTTTTCGGAGCAACCTATGGAAGGGTCGTGGGAACGTGTGACACCGGTTTTGCGCGCATTTAAATTGGTGACTGATCCAATCAATTCACTGAAACCTCCACCCTACTATTTGGAATCTTTTTCGATATCCATTTTCTTTTTGAGTGTTTCCACCAAACTGATGAAACCCACGGGATCAGGAACATATTTGAATTCTCGGACGGTAGGGTGCCATACCACATGCATATAAATATCTCCATAATTCAATATTTTCCCCAAAAACCCATGGATCTGTTCTTCCATTTCCTGAATCCCATAGAATCCGATTATCCCCACATCGTAACGAACCAAAGGAATGACGTCAAAATCAATCACGTCTTTAGACGTGATGAGGAGCAGGGACTGGATCCACTTGAACATGAAAATAAAAAAAATATGGTTTGCGATCACTAAAACCCAAGAGGTCACCACAAAAATACCCAGACTCATCAGATAATCGGTTTCATAAATATCACGACTTAAAACAAAAAGCATGATGCAAATCCCCCAGGTAAACAGGAAAAAAATGATCGGTGCCACTAACGTGACCCAGTGATTGCCAACCGCCTTAATGATGGCATTTTTTGGGGGGGCCAATTTTTCTAAAATTGGACTCATTGGGGAAAACTGTTAAAAATAAGCAGCATCAACCAAGGGAATAGGATCACCACCAACAAATAGAGTAGGCGAAAAAGTTGCAGAGAAAAAGGGGTGACGAAACGAATATTCTCCTCTCCAACATATTGCTTCTGACTTTCAACAATATGGGAAACATCGACTTCGACCCAGATCATGATCATCAGCGATAAAATCGTCTGGATGATGAACCCTAGAAAAACCCAGAGTGGCATCGGCTGATCTTTTATTAATAGATTGATTGTATCATGCTTTTGGTATTTTGACTATTTTCTCGCCAAATCGTTCAAAACTTCTTCAGCATGATTTTCGGGGTCCACTTTTTCATAAATTTTCTCAATCTCCCCTTCCGGACTGATCAAGAAAGATTGTCGATTGATTCCCATGTACTCCCGCCCCATGAATTTCTTCTTGGCCCATACGCCATAGGCTTGAACCGTCTCTTTTTGTTCGTCCGAAAGCAGGGTGAAGGGAATCTTATATTTTTCAGCGAACTTGGCATGACTCTTCACGGAATCCGCACTGATTCCAAACACCACCACCTTACTACCTTCAAATCGAGGCAAATGGTCTCGGAAAGCGCATGCTTCTTTGGTACATCCGGGGGTATCATCCTTGGGATAAAAATAGAGCAACACCCACTGTCCTCGATAGTCTTTAAGCGAATGGGGTGTCCCCTTTTGATCGGAGAGCGTGAACTCGGGAGCCCTTTGTCCAACTCGAAGTTCCATAATGCGAAGGGTCAAAAGAGTAAGCCCTTTCTTTATCTCATTTTTTCCGCAAATACTCAACCCACCCCCACTAGGAGCTGTTCATAATCTCTCATTGAAATGCCTTTTGATTCAAAATTCTCTTGAGGTTTTCCTAAAATCCTTTATGGTTTATTCTGTGAAAGAACGTTTTCTTCAAAAACATGTTGTTCCAGGTGGTACCGCTATTTTTCTCTGCCTCCTTTTTATTGGAATCACTTGGGGAGAAATCCGAATATTAAACCACTTCACGGCGAATGATATTTCGCTTCGTGTACGCTGGTTTGATGTATTGATCGGACTCACCGTTTACCTAAAAACCGCGATTGATTTTGCCATTTATATGGGTCACCTGATGCATAGCAATCCCGGCTGGAAAAGTCGTACCGCGATTGCCATTGGAACCGGGATGGGCAATGCGCTCGGAACTATCCTCATTCTTTTGATTTGGACCGTCTTCAAGGAAGTGAAATGGCTTCTTGCTCTGATGATTTTTATTGCAGCATTGGTTCTCTTCAAACTGGCGGAAGAAAGTCTGGAACATGCCCGAAATGAAGATAAAAAATTCCCTCGTTGGTTCCAAACACTTGTTAACTTTCTCGAAAAGCATTTGCGGTGGTTCAATGCCATGGTTTTTCCCCTTTTAAAGTTCATCATTCCCAATTTAAGCATCAAAGGAGGCTCAAAAATGGCATTTCTTCCTTTATGTGTTTTTTCCTTTACCGTACCGTTTATTCTGGGGCTGGATGATTTTGCCGGCTATGTTCCTCTTTTTGATCTCATCAATGTGTTTGGGTTTGCGATTGGCGTCTTCTCGGGACACATGTTCTTAAATATCATGTTGTATATTTCACCGGAACGCACCGCCCATTATGTGAAAAATCCGGTGATTTCGCTTTTGGGAAGTTTGGCCTTCATTGGCTTGGGGATTTGGGGACTTTGGGAAGTCCTTCACTTTTTATCCTAGGGAACCGCTGAAAAACACCCTCCCAATGGTAAAAAGCATCTTTTATCCACTGGCCGTCGTTACTCCTCCTCCCCGTATCGGTACCCTCCCTGCAAGCAGGGGCCCGGCGTTCATCGTCGTGCCTAGCCAGCAAACAAAATCTTGCTTTTTATTTATTGCGACGGCATTTTTCAGAGGTTCCTTAAGTCGAAGTGGTTTTTCCGGGGATAGAAGTCATCCAATACCTTGAGAATCCCTTCCACCATTTTGGGCCTTCCCACGGCTTTTTGGGTGAGCCCAAATAAATAAACCAGGGTTCCATTGGCCGGATTTTTTACCATTAAATCTCTCAAATGACTGGTTTCGATCTGGATGGAAGTACTGATGGCTTGGCGCGAAAAACGCCTGGCCCTGCGTGCATATTCCTGAGCCATGGCCGGATCCTTTGCTCCCTTGAATCGCTTTAAATTTAAAACCGCCATGGATTCCAAGGCGGGACTTTCCGGATCCCAGGCCATCAATTCCAAAAACAATTTTTCCGCTTGGTCCAGTTCTCCCCTTTTTAAAACACTTGTGGCCAATAGATGCCATTTTCGTAGCGCGCGTGTTCCGATTCCCGACACAGTATCCATCCCCAAAATCTCCCTCAAGGCCTCTACTGTTTCGGATTCCCGCCCCATTGCTTCCAGATAACTTATTTTTTTATCCAATACTTCCATTCGAGCCGCGCGCGACAAAGCAGGGTTGAATAAAAGGACCGATAACAAATCGATGGCGTCCACTGTTTTTCCTTGTTTCTCCAGCATCTCGGTTTTAAGAAACAAACTTTCAAGATGAAAGGGGTCTCGACCTAAAATTTCATCCAAAATGCTCTCAGCCCCTTTGGTATTTCCTTCTTCAAAAGATTTCCGCGCAAAACGAACCAATTCCTTTTTCCCTACGGCGTTTCGGGGATCCTCCGGATTGTCCAATGCTTGCACCATCCAGCCCTGTAGTGTCGCTTGAGACTCCTCTCTTGTAAAACGCAGAAGAGGAAACAGCTCCTTTTCCCCGCGAGAACCCAATCGACGGGAATGAATCTTTGAGAGAAGCTGATCCAATATGCCCTCTTTCTTATCTTCACTTCGTCCTACGTTCATAGAGTCTAAAAAGGGTGGCATGTGGATTCGTTGAGTTAAGTAAATATTTAAAACTATTTATATCATTTAAGTCAATAGCATATTACCCCTACCTCCTAGTAATTTTATACAATGGGACCATGCAAAAACTACTCCCCTCAGAATTCCTCAACGCCCTCTCTCAAGAAACAGTGGGCCACGCCCTCGTAGTCGATGTTCGCTCGCCAGAGGAATATGCGATGGGGCATCTTCCCAATGCCAAAAACGTCCCCTTGGATCAATTGGAAAATCGAATTCCGGAGTTGGTGGAATATTCAAGTGTGTATATCCATTGCAAAACGGGACATCGGAGTGAGCAGGCGTGTCTTCTGTTGGAGCGACTCAACTTTTCGCGCGTGGTGAATCTATTGGGCGGGCTTGAAGCCTGGAAAAAAGCGGGATTTCCCGTTGAAAGGTAGCCCCTAATCCTGTGGAGGTTTAAGCGGCAAATAAATCATCCGCACCTTGCTCAAGTGCCTCCAGCTCACCTCCATCGAGTTCCAAACTGGGAATCGTGGGTAAACTGGCTCCGGCAATTCCCTGAAGATCTCCGTACATCCCGGCTGTATTCTCCAAAACTCGTTCTAGCTCTTTTTCGCGTCGTCCCCATAATTTTTGCATGGCCCGTTTTTCACGCTCCAATTCTTCTTTCATGGACACAAAGCCGGTTACAATCATTTCCATGCGATGTTTGAATTGCGGGCCGGTCAAATACCCATAGAGCACCTTCATCTTTTCATCCTGCCCCACCAAGGACTGCCGAGACAAGGCCAATTGGGACAGATGCAATCGAATCATGGTGGTCACCGGGACGACAAACCGATCTTCCACCACCCATACGCCCTGAACGATATCAAAGCCTTTGACGCCCTCAGGCATAACCTTGGAGACCAACACACAGACCTCCGCCTGCACCAATCCTTGATCCTCTTTCAACTTTTTAATCCAATCCCCACTCCACGCCTTCGTGCTTTTAGCCTCCCATAAAATCATCCCCGCTTTTTTCCCCCAGGTCATGTAGACCTCCTGAATCAAATCCGCGCCCCGTATTCCGGTTGGCACATCTCTAATTTGATCCATAGGGAAAGCGGATTGAAGCACATTTTTAAGATGAGCTTCTTGCGCATCGCCCTGAACCTGCATGGAACCCTGTTCGGCCTTGCGGTTGGCATCCTCAAGGGCCTTTTTGAGTTGATCCATTTGCTTATCCTTTTCTTGAAGTTTGTGACGCGCCTCTTCCTGGGCATCCAATTTTATCTGTTGGATCATTTTCTCTCGTTCTTCATCCCACTTTCGCTGAAGTTCCAATGCCATGGTTCGTTCCTTCTCTTCCAATTCACGCGCCTTTTTGCGTAAGGCCAACTCCATATTCTCCGCATCTTTGAGCTTGAGAGCCTTTTCCGCAAGTTGATCTTTGAGATCTTTGAATTCCAGACCAAACTTTTCTTGTGCTTTTTCCTGCGCGACTTTCCATAATTTTTCTTTCTCTTCCTTCATCTTTTCCTCCGTCCGCTGCTTCACGAGACTCTCCATGCCCTGCTTCTCTTTTTCCAAATTCTCCTGTTGCACTCGCAAGGACTCCATTCGATTCTGATGCTCCTGATCGAGCTCAACTCGAAGGGTGCGCTTCATATCCTGAAGCAAGGTTTCCGTGAGCGGAATCGAGGCACGGCACTGAGGACAACTGATGGTCATTTCCATAATCAAACGTCATCAATGTTTTCACGAACTTCTCCCAAAGAAGACTGGAAAATATCCATTTCTTCTTCCAACTCTTCTTGCAAATCATCCCATTCCTCTTCCGAGGCTCTTTCCAAGGTCCGAATCAATTCGTCAATCTGCTCCAGTGTACTCCTCAAATCGGCCAAATCGCGTTCGTAATCGTTTTCCATTCCGGGGTCTCCGCGTTCGGCATCCGACTGCAAATCTTCCAGCGTCGATCGCCAGTCTTCCACCATCGATTTCACATGTTCCACATAGTCTTGACGAGCTTCATTGGTCATAAAAAAAATTTAAATTTTAAAGGAGATGATAAGGGTTTACCTCAAAACAAACTAAAGCTCAACCACTATAAAACGAGGCGTTTTCCCTGGCAACTCTTTCCATGGTTCCACAGAGGGTTTAAAATATGGGTATGACCAACTCATCCCATACGCTTCGCAATACCGTTGCGCGCACCGAGGCAAAGAAAAGAGCACTCCAGGAAAATTTCAAACGGAGAACCGTTTCTTTCTATCGTTATGTGACGTTAAGCGATCCCCAAGAGTTAAGAGATGAATTATTTCGCGACTGGTCGGCACTGGGAGTGCTGGGAAGAATTTACGTCGCCCGTGAAGGAATCAATGCACAAATGAGCGTCCCGGAAACCCAATGGGATATTTTTGAACAAAAACTCAATGCTCGCCCTGAATTCCAGGGGGTCCCTTTTAAGTTTGCGGTGGAAGCGGAGGGACCTTCTTTCATCAAACTCACCATCAAAGTCAAACACCAGGTTGTTGCCGATGGCCTCACTCCGCAAGATTATAATCTTTCCGCGATTGGAACGCATTTAAAACCGGAATCTTTCCATTCCCTCATGGAAGAACCGAATGCCGTGGTGGTGGATATGCGCAATGGATATGAAAGCCGTATCGGTCGTTTCGAAGGGGCGGTTTGTCCTGCGGCGGAAACCTTCCGAGAAGAGTTGCCCATGGTGAAGGAAATGCTTTCGGGGAAAGAAGATCAACCGGTACTCCTTTACTGCACAGGGGGAATTCGCTGTGAAAAAGCGAGCGCGTATTTACGCCATCATGGTTTCAAAAAAGTCTACCAACTTGAAGGCGGAATTATTCAATATGCCCACACGGTTCGCGAAAAAAACCTTCCCTCCAAATTCAAGGGCAAAAATTTTGTTTTTGATGAACGGCGGGCGGAAAAAATCACAAACGATGTACTCACTCAGTGCGATCAATGTGCGTCCCCTTGTGATGGCTATGTGAATTGCAACAATGAAGCCTGCAATCTGCTTTTTATTCAGTGTGGGCCGTGCACCGAACAATGGGCCGGGTGCTGCAAAGCCTCCTGTCGCGACATTTACCTTCTTCCGGAAGCGGAACGCCGCGCGTATCGGCGTGGGCTCAAAATAAAAGGGGTCAACATAAGTAGCTGTTCACTTAAAAGGTTTGATAATGGAAGCGAGGATATTTTTATCA
>AMFJ01007613.1_pt1 | contig 25977 bp, 27 predicted proteins | sample 427208 | NCBI WGS metagenome assembly AMFJ01 (sample SAMN02954298, study PRJNA114691) | groundwater metagenome | biome: aquatic; feature: subsurface aquifer; material: sediment; isolation source: subsurface aquifer sediment | place: USA: Rifle, CO | collected 2008-08 | reverse complement strand
TTTTTAGGATTATTAATTATGGAATTAACCTTTTGTAACGCTAGCTTTTTCTTCTTCAGTAACGCCTTTCATTGTAAGGTTAACTCTTCCTTTATCATCTACGCTCATAACCTTGACGATAACTTCATCACCAACGTTAATAGCATCTTCAACCCTTGCGAGTCTTTCTTGTGTAATTTGTGAAATGTGAACCATTCCATCTTTACCGGGAGCTAATTCAACAAAAGCGCCTATCGGTATAGTTCTGACTACTTTACCTCTAACGATAAGTCCCGGGGTAATTTTTCTTGTAAGGTTTTCAATTATTGATATAGCTTTTTCAGTAGCCGGACCATTTGCACTGGTAATAAGCACTGTGCCATCATCTTCAATATCAATGGTTACGCCGGTTTCTTCAACAATAGCTCTAATTGTTTTACCACCAGGTCCAATAACCGCTCCAATGGTATCAACATCAATTTTCATAGTATGAATTCTTGGAGCAAATGGTGACATTTCAGCTCTTGGAGCAGATAAGGCTTCTGTCATTTTATCTATAATGAAGTTTCTGCCAACTTTTGCTTGATCAATAGCTTTTTTAAGGGTCTCTATACTTATACCTTTAATTTTCATATCCATCTGAAGAGCTGTTATGCCTTCTTTGTTACCTGTTACTTTAAAGTCCATATCGCCTAAAAAGTCTTCAAGTCCTTGAATATCGGTTAAAATTGCTACTTGATCACCTTCTTTAACTAATCCCATGGCTACACCACCAACAACTGTGGTAAGAGGAACACCAGCATCCATAAGTGCAAGACAGCTTCCGCAAGTACTTGCCATACTGCTTGATCCGTTAGACTCAAGAATGTCTGAGTTAACTCTTAAAGTGTATGGGAAAGTTTCTTTAGGTGGTAAAGACGGTAAAATAGCTTTTTCTGCAAGTACGCCGTGTCCGATTTCACGTCTTCCAGCGCCTCTCATTGGCCTGACTTCACCGGTTGCATATCCTGGAAAACTGTAATGATGCATATATCTCTTGGTTGTTTCTGGTGAAATACCGTCTAATGACTGGGCATCTCCAGGAGAACCTAAAGTAGCAACGGAAAGGGCCTGAGTGCTGCCGCGAGTAAATACGGCTGAACCGTGAGTTCTAGGAAGAACTCCTACTTCAACGGTAATAGGTCTGATTTCATCATATTTTCTTCCATCAGCCCTGACTCCTTCATTGAGCACCATGCTTCTCATTATTTTCTTTTCAACGCTTTTAAATTCTTCATTAACAAACTTAATATCAGAAGAAGCTAAAAGCTGTTTAATTGAACTATCTTCAGGAAGTTCTTCAATTTTTGCTTTTACGATTTCTTTTGCTTCGTTAAGCTTTACTTTTCTTCCTTCTCTGTCAAAGTTATGATACGCCTCATTAATAAGCTGACTGGCAGCTTCTTGAATGAGATTGTGAAGCTCAGTTGTATCATGAGGGTTAACATATTCTTGCTTTGTGATGCCACATTGAGCTGTAAAGGCTCTTTGTGCTTCAACTTGTTTTTTAATTTCAGGAAGAGCAAACTCAACCGCTGCAAAAATTTCTTCTTCAGGGACGAAATCACAGCCTGCTTCAACCATTAATACAGAATCTTCTGTTCCTGCAATAACTATATCAAGAGCGCTATAATCTGATTCTTCGTATGTTGGATTTGCAATAAATCTTCCATCAACTTTAGCCACTCTTACTGCACCGATAGGGCCCTGGAAAGGAGCTCCTGATAATTCCAGTGCAACTGATGCGCCAAATATAGCTAGTGTATCAGGTTGTATGATCTGATCTGAGCTAATATTAGCTGCAACTATCTGCACGTCATTCCTAAAACCCTTAGGGAATAACGGTCTAATAGGTCTATCAATAAGTCTGCTTGTAAGAATTGCTCTATCTGAAGGGCGACCTTCTTTCTTTAAAAAACCACCCGGAATTTTTCCTACTGAATACATCTTTTCTTCATAATCCACGAGTAACGGGAAGAAATCAATCCCTGGTCTTGGTTCTTCGTTTACAGTAACTGCAACCAATAACACGGTTCCTTCACACTTAACAGTGACTGAACCTGCAGCTTGTCTTGCAAGTCTACCTGTTTCTAATTCAACTGTTTTGTCACCAATTTGTAATGTGTACTTTTGAACTGAATCCATCTTTTACTTCTTTTCCTTCTTTATTCTTTATATTTCCAATTAATAGTATATATTAAAAACAAAGATAATAAATATCTTTTTTATGATATATCCTGATTGCTACAAAATTCAGATACGATCTATTTTATAGCCAATTTTCTCTATTCAGTATAAAATACTTATTATGAATTACTATCTAAATGAGGACAGAACATATGGAGAATGTAATACTCACCGAAAAAAGAAATCCTAATACCATAAATATAGATCTCCTGTCTTCCAGAGAGATAGTAGAACTTATAAATAAAGAAGATTATAAAATAGCTGATGCAGTTAATAAAGAACTTGATAATATAGCACGAGCAGTAGACATAATTGTTGAGAGCTTTTTAAATAATGGCAGCCTTATATATTTTGGTGCAGGAACTAGCGGGAGGCTGGGAATCCTTGATGCTTCAGAATGTCCTCCAACATTTAATGCTGATCTTGATATGGTCAGGGGATATATTGCAGGGGGAGATAAAGCCATAAAAAAAGCTGTTGAAGGAGCAGAAGACAGTTTTGAAGGTGGAGTTAACGACCTTATCAATTCAGGAGCTAAAGCTAAAGATGTGGTAGTTGGAATTTCTGCCAGTGGCAATGCTCCTTATATACAGGGCATACTAAAAAAAGCTAAGGAATCAGGTATTTCTACAATTGGCCTTGCCTGTAATAAACAGGCCAAAATAAAAGAATTTTCAGATGTTCTTATAACTCCTGAAGTTGGAGAAGAAGTGATAACAGGCTCAACCAGAATGAAAGCTGGAACAGCCCAAAAAATGGTATTAAATATGCTTACAACAGCTTCTATGATCAGAATTGGCAAGACTTATGAAAATTTTATGATAGACGTCCAACCTACCAATAAAAAGCTGCGCGACAGAGCAACAAGAATAGTTTCTGAAATAGCAGATGTTGATTATGATTTAGCTAAAAAAGTTTTAATTTTAGCTAACTATAAGGTAAAAACCGCAATAATAATGCTAAAAGCTTCTGTTTCTTCCGAAGAAGCAGAAAATTTATTGCAACAGCACAGTGGAAGACTAAGAGAAGCTCTGTCACAAGTTCTTAATTATTCCAACAATATACTGCAATGTCATCCTGAAGCATAAGGCATTGAATCATAATATTAATCGTGGATATTCAGGATCTATCCTGTTTAGTACATGATTTAGACGCTGAACACACAAGACTAAAACAAATTATCTTGCTGACGCTTCAATATGACACTAATCAAAAGACAATAATTACTGATTATATTTAGGATGTTCCAGAACCCCGATACGATTTATAGGCCAAAATCTGAAATATGCTTTTCCTATAACTCTATCTTCAGGCAAGAAGCCCCAGAATCTGCTATCCTGACTATTGCTTCTATTATCACCCATCATAAAATAATGGCCTTCAGGAACTTTAACAGATTCGCAATACATTCCCGGTGCACATCCGATTTTATTGAATTCTCTTTTATATGGTTCATTGAGAAGTTTTCCGTTTATATAAACTCCTTCTCCATCTTTAATATCGATAGTGTCCCCTTGAACACCTACAATTCTTTTAATATAAGCTGTATCAGAGTTAAAATATCCTATTAATCTCGTAAATTTCGCCCATGTAGACTGTTCAAGTTTCTCAAAAGGTGGATAAAAGACTATAATGTCTCCTCGCTGAGGTTTTGAAAAACGCGTACTAACTTTTTCAATAATTAACCTGTCGCCTTCAATAAGTGTTGGTTTCATTGAAGCAGTAGGAATCCATCGTGGTTCTCCAAGGAAATTTCTGATTAAAATTACCAAAACCAATACTACTATTACAGTTTCCAGGATTTCTCTAGTAAAACTCCAGGCTTTTCTGTATTTTGATATGCCGTCTTGTTCAATTTTTTCGATATTTTTATTTTCTTCAGTCATTATTTTCGTATTCTCTAATAGTGGTTGCAAAACATTAATCGTTAACTTAAATTGTTCTCATCTTATATTATTGCTTACTTTGAATATTTTTTCACAAAATCAGTATATCCTAAATAAAATTATTGGTAATTTTATTTAGGATTGCTAAAATCGCTATCCTTATTGTTTATACAGTGTATAAAAAATGCATTAATCTTGCCCATAAAATCTTCAAGGTTTATTGGTTTTGTAATATAATTATTACACCCTGCTTTCAGGGCTTTTTTAATATCGGTCTCCTGAACATATGCAGAAATTACAAAAATAGGCAAATCTTTGGTAGAATCATCAGATTTTACTATTCTAATAATCTCAAGACCATCTATATCAGGAAGTTGCAGATCCATTAGAATAAGATCAATCTTATCTTTATGTTCTTTAATCTTTTTAAGGGATGTTTCACCGTCATATGACTCAATGACATCATATCCATAAAACATAAGAACATCTCTAATGAGCTTCATATTAGCAGGATTGTCTTCAGTTATTAATATAGTGCCCTTTTTGTCGCCTGTATTCATTTATACTATCTCTGTTTTGATTTTCTGGTCATGTTTATCAGTTTTTTCTAATGGAATAGTGAAATAGAACGTTGCACCTTTATCTGCTTTACTATCTACCCATATTTTTCCATCATGCATTTCTACAAGCTCTTTGGTAATGGTAAGCCCAAGGCCTGTACTACCCTGCCTTCTTGCGTAAGAATTGTCTACCTGCTGGAATTTATGGAATATTTTATCATGATATTTAGGATCTATGCCTATTCCATCATCTTTTACGTAAATTTTTACATAGTTATCATCTTTATTAATGTTGATTTCAATTTTGCCAGATTCAGGAGAGAATTTTACAGCATTACTAAGAAGATTATATAAAATTTGCTGGAACTTTCTGCAATCAGCGTATATTTCAATGTTTTTGTCTTCACATAATACTTCAATAGAGATTTTTCTCTTATCAGCAATAGCTCTTATTACGTTAAGTACTTCGCTAATGGCTGGATATACAGCAAATTCTTTCTTATAAATCTGCATTTCTTTTGCTTCAATTTTGGACAAATCAAGCAAATCGTTAATCATGCCAAGCAAATGTATTCCACTTGTATGTATATCATCAATATATTCTTCCTGCTTGTCATTAAGAGTTCCAAATATTTTAAGTTTTAGTGCTTCTGAAAAGCCAATAATGGCATTAAGAGGTGTTCTGAGCTCGTGAGAAATATTGGCAAGAAACTCGTTTTTCATTTTATCGGCTTCAAGAATTTTAAGATTTTGCTCTTTAATAACTTCCAGAGCTTTTGTTCGCTCAATGACATTCTCTTTTAATATTTTAAGCTGCATCTTAAATACATTGCTTAATTCCGCATCTTTAACAGAATAAGCTGCGGAGCTGGTAAATGTTTCAGTAATTTTTAGATCTTCACTTGAGAAGAAATTTTCCTGTTCTTTAATAAGAAGGATTATCCCAAAGAGAGTCTCCCTAATGGTTAATGGAGATGCAATATATGAAAAAGGAGGACTTATTTTTAAGCCTAAACCTTTCATTAATTCCATTATTGCTGAATTTGAATCTGTAAGATTAACGCTGTCTGAACTGGCTCTGTTGTTTCTTACTAATTTATTTAATAACGAAACACCCCCCGGTAGACTTCTTTCATATTTTTTAATACTGTCAATTAAATTTCTTGAAGCTTTCAGGCTTAAATTATCCCCTTCAAGGAACATTATTACAGCTTTATCGTAATTTATGATTGTTCTTAGGTCATTGAGAATAAGCTCGAGAGTATCTTCAAGCTCAAGATTCGAATTTAAAATGTTTGACACTTTATCCAGAGACTGAGTTAATTTTTTTATAATATTTCCGTAAGAATGATTCTCAGAAAGTATTGTGGAAATTGCGGTAATTCCTTTATCTGTTTTTGAAAAAACAGTCTTAGTAGGAATGAATGTTCTATTATTGTTCAGGATATTTATTTCTTTTGATATTTCAGCGGATTTAGCGAGTTCATTTTTGATTTCACTTATTCTAAAATCAAAAATATTTTGGATATTTAAAGAGGATAACTGCCCATCAGATGTAATACCCAGAATGTTAATGCCGGATTTACTTATATGAATTATATCGCCTTCTTCATTAAATATAAATAAAGCAATTTCATTGGTGTTATCTAAAATTTTTATTAAATCTAGTTTATTTTCCTGATCCAAATTTATAAATCTCATAATACTATACAAGTAATGTTACATTTATATTATATAAGTAAAGGTCTATCTTGGGAAATATTTTAACAAGATTAAAAAACAAATATAAGGTGATAATACCACCTGGCTTAAGTTAACGATTAGAGTCTTGGAATGCAGCGAAATAATGAATAATCAAAAACCAAAAAAAGTAGCAGTAGCAAGTTGTACACCCTGGGCAACAGAAGCAGCTGGCAGGATTGTTGAAGCAGGAGGCAATGCCTTTGATGCAGCAATTTGCGCTGCCTTTGAGCTAATGATATCAAATCCGCTTATGTGCAGTATAGGTGGAGGTGGTTTTGCTGCTATAAGATCCTCAAATGATGAAGTTAAAATAGTTGATTTTTTTGATTCCATGCCTGGCATGGGGCTGGATAAAAGCTTATTTGGCAAAAATGCAAAAGTAGTAGATCTGCCATACGGTACAGGAATTCAGGTTATCTCAGGGCATGCTTCTGTAGGAGTTCCGGGAACTTTAAAAGGGCTCGAACATATTTCTCAGCAGTATGGATGTTTGCCATTAAAAGAGGTTTTACAGCCTGCTATTGAAAATGCAAGGACAGGGGTTCCTTTTAATTCTCCTATGGCCAGATATATAGCAATTTCAGCTGAGCCTTTGCATTGGTTTACCGAATATTCTAAAAAATTATTATCAACTCCTCAATGGGAAATACCAAAAGAGGGGTATTTGTTTAAAAATCCTGATCTTGCCAATACCCTTGATTTAATCGGGCAATATGGCTCAGATATTGTGTATAAAGGTGATATAGCGCAGAATATTGTTAATGAAATTCAATCAGGTGGTGGAATTATTACCCTTGAAGATCTCCAAAATTATGATGTAATAATTAGACAGCCTTTATTTGCTGAATATGGCAGGTATAAAATTTACACAAATCCTCCTCCTTCGGTGGGTGGTTCTACTATAATTCAGATGTTAAAGGTTATATCAAAATTAAATCTTACCGAATACAATCCTGCTATTGTTTCGAAGCTGGGAAAAATCATCCATACAGCTTTAAATGACAGGTATTCCCGTATAGAGGAAGGTAGAAAAAACCCTAGTAAGTATTTTGAACTTACGGAGGATGATTATATTCTTGAAAAATATAAGAATATTCTGCCAAGTGCAAGCACAACTCATGTATCCTGCGTTGATGATCTTGGAAATGCCTGCAGCATTACCATGAGTATAGGGTATGGTTCAGGTGTAGCCATTCCGGGGACTGGAATTTTAATGGATAATGTTCTTGGAGAACTCGAACTTAACCCTCTTGGATTTCATGCACTTGATCCTGGAGAAAGGCTTGTTAGCAGCATGAGCCCTACCATAGCTTATGATGAGCTTAAAAACGATCTCTTGGTACTTGGTACTCCAGGGGCATCAAGAATTGCTACTTCTTTAACCCAGGTAATTGTTAATATTAATAATCTAAATATGTCAATAGAGAAGGCTCTTAACGAGCCAAGGGTTCACTGGGAAGATAATAAATTCGCACTTGAAGAAGGCAGAGAATTTGATGAATCTGAAATACCTGCTGAATGGGAAATAGTAAGATTTCCGGGTCGAGATATGTTCTTTGGCGGTGTTCAGTGTGTAAGACTCTCGCAAGGTGGAAATCTTAATGCAGCCTCTGATCCAAGAAGATGTGGAAAAGGCAGAGTGTTTAGTAGTACTCTGTTAAGTTAATTTTGTAGTGTCATCCTGAGAGAAGCGAAGGATCTCATGATTGACCTATATTGAGATTCTTCGGGGTAAAACCGTCAGAATGACATTATGAAAAAACTTTTTTAACAAGGTACTAGCAGAAGAGCTTGAGGTGTAAATGCTCGATATTACTTTTACTCTTTTAGTTCCAATATTTTTAGGGTTTTTTGCAGGATATTATCTGGATAAAAAACTCAATAATGAAGTACCTGTATGGACTATAGCGTTTACTGTACTTGGTGTAGTAATTGGAATGTGGAGTGTATACAAGCGTTATGGCAAATGAACATTTAAGACATCAGATAAAATAACTTGTTTCTCAAATGTTATGGTACTTATTCACCTTTTATAATATTAATAAGGCGAAAATCAGTATTTACTTTTTTTAAAAAGTCTTTATACTATATGAGTATAAGATTAATCGGTAAAAAATTTTAAGCTGGGCAATAGAAGAGGCTGGAAATTGGCACAATTACAATTTGGTGAACACTGGATATCACATTTTGGTCCATTAGAAGTACATATGGATACTTTGGTAACCACGTGGATATCTATGATATTGCTTATATTATTAGCCCTTGTAGTTACAAGAAACTTAAGTAGAATACCAGATGGCATTCAATCATTTGCCGAGATAATAATGGAGTTTCTGGAAGGCCTTTCAGTTGAGCAGATGGGGAAAGAAGGCTATAAGCACGTAGCAATTATAGCTTCTTTATTCCTGTTTATACTTGTTGGTAATTTATTAGGGCAGTTACCATGGAGGGTTTATCATTTGGAACAGGGCGAATTTGCATCTCCTACAAATGATTTGAATGTTACTATAGCCCTTGCCCTTGTTGTATCTCTGTATTACTTTAGTGCAGGAATTGCTAAAAAAGGTTTAGGCTATTTTAAACATTATCTTCAACCGTTCTGGTTTTTGCTGCCAATTAATATATTGGAAGATTTTACAAGACCCCTTACTTTATCATTACGACTTTTTGGAAATATCCTGGCAGGAGAAGTGATTATTCTGGTACTTCTTGCATTTGTACCATTGGTTGCTCCTGTGCCTGTAATGCTATTTGAGTTATTCGTAGCATTTTTGCAGGCGTTTATCTTTACAATATTATCCGCGTCTTATATTGGCGCTGTGTTAGCTGAACATGAACATCATTAAGGTGCCACACTTATTTAGATCGACGATCATTACGATAAGCGATAGAGTATTATTAGAAAATATATAGAGTATATTAGGAGGTAAATTATTATGGATCCAAAAACTGCTTCTGTGTTAGCTATGGGTATTGCCGTTGGACTGGGCGCACTTGGGCCTGGAATTGGTATGGGTATAGCTGTTGCTGCTTATATGAATGCTGTTTCTCGTCAGCCGGAAGCCGAAGGCAAGTTAAAACCTTTCTTATTTATCGGGCTTGGCCTTATGGAAGCTTTAGCTATCTATGCATTAGTAATAGCACTTATTCTTCTTGCAACACAGGTATTAGCTTAATAATAAGGTAAAAAATGTTAGAGATAAATGGTACATTAATCATAGTTTTCATAAGTTTTCTTGTATTTATGGTTATAATGCAGAAGGTTTTCTATGCTCCAATAGCTGAAGTTAGACAAGAACGCAAGAACTATATTGATAAAAAGCTCGAACATGCCAGATCAAATCGTGAAGAATCAGATAATATAACAAAAGACTATGAATCTAAGATTACTAAGGCAAGAGCAAAAGCAAATAATATTGTTTTTGAGCATACTTCTTTGGCGAATAATGAAAAAGCTAAAGTCATTGAAAATACTGTTAATGAAGTGAATAATCAAGTCAAAGCAGAAAGAGAAGGTATTCTTAATGATAAAAGTATTGCCAGAAAAGCCTTAGAGCCACAAATTATATCTCTTGCTCATTCCATCTCCGCAAAGATTTTAGGAGAAGAAGTCTCATTATCAGGTATTACAGAAGAAATGATAAATAAATCATTAAACAGGTAATTTATAACAATGTTAGATAATTTATACATAGTATTTGCGCAGGGTGAAGTGGGAATTGATCCACTTGGTGAATCTCTTGAAGTGCTTTATCACTCTAATCTTATAAATTTTATTCTGATGCTTGTATTTCTTGTCTGGCTGGCCAGAAAAACGCAGATTTTTTCTGCATTATCAAGAAAGAGAAATACAATAATCGAGCAAATAAGAATTTCAGAGTCAGAAGAAGTTAATGCTGAAAATGAGCTTGCTGATACTAAAAGACAGGTAGCAAGATCTGATGAAGAAGTTCATAAAATAGTAGAAGAAGCTAAAGAGATTGCTGATAGCTTAGCTAAACGCATTCATAAAGAGGCTGATATTGAGGCCAATGAAGTGCATAATAAAGCAAAAAGAATAATTAAAGCTGAATATGCAATGGCTTCAAATGAGGTCATGCAGGATGTCTCAAAAGCTGCATTTTATATTGCTGAAGAGCATATCAAACAGGCAATTGATGAAAGGCTGCACAAAAAATATATTAATGAATTTATTGATGATTTGGATAATTTAAAGGTTTAATTATTGCTGTATGAGTAATGGAAAGAACATAGGAATATCAACTATAGCGGATAGATATGCGACTGCGATGATTGATCTTGGAGAAAAGTCAGATCAGCTTGATATATTGGCAGATGATTTATCCAGAATAAATGAAACATTTAAATCAAGTGATGAATTACTCACTTTTTTAGAGCATCCAACCATTACATCCAATGATAAAAAAGATGTAGTTGATAAAGTATTTAAGGACACAGTATCCCAGTATGCTTTAAACCTGCTGAAATTGTTACTGGATAGAAACAGAATATTCTTATTTCCTGCAATTGGAAGTCATTATAATGATATTTTAAATAAAAAAAGAAATATTACTCTTGCCAGAATAATTACAGCTATTGATATTAATGAAGATACAAAGAATGAAGTTAAAAGAAAGCTTGAAAGAGCATTTAATCAAAATATCAAAATAGCAGCCAAGGTTGATCCTGATATAATAGCAGGAATGATAGTAAAAATTGGTGATAAAACCATAGATGGCAGTATAAAAACCAAGTTAGAAAATATGAAAAAACAGCTGATATAGAGGTATAAAGATGAGGTGACAAAGTCACCTGTATAAGTCAACAATTAGTAAATAATGGAGCACTATAAAATGAGTATAAGACCTGATGAAATAAGCTCAATAATAAGAAGTAAAATTGAACAATATGAAAGCACTCTTGAAGTGCTAGATGTAGGCAGTGTTATCGAAGTTGGTGATGGCATTGCAAGAATCTATGGCCTAAGAAAAGTAATGGCGAGTGAGCTGGTTGAGTTTCAGGATGGTCATGGAACACTTGGATTAGTACTTAACCTTGATGAAGACAGCGTTGGTGTTGTTATTATGGGTGAATATAAATTCATTAAAGAAGGAATGACTGTTAAAACAACAGGAAAAATCGCATCTGTACCTGTTGGAGAGCAGTTAATCGGTAGAATTATAAATCCACTAGGTGAACCTTTAGATGGAAAAGGTCCTGTTTATGCAACTGAAACAAGGGCAGTAGAAAAAGTTGCTCCCGGAATTGTTGAAAGAAGGTCAGTCTATCAACCATTGCAAACAGGTCTGACAGCTATTGATGCTTTAACACCTATAGGTAGAGGCCAAAGGGAATTAATTATTGGTGACAGGCAGACTGGTAAAACAGCAATAGCAATAGATGCTATTATTAACCAGAAAAGTTCCGATGTTATTTGTATATATGTTGCTATAGGGCAAAAAACCAGTTCAGTTGCTCAAATAGCAAAAATATTGGAAGAAAATGGAGCTATGGATTATACTATTATAGTTTCAGCTTCCGCTAATGAAACTGCTCCATTGCAGTATATTGCTCCATTTGCAGGTACATCTATTGCTGAAGAATTTATGGATCAGGGTAAGCACGTGTTAATTGTTTACGATGACCTTACAAGGCATGCCTGGGCATATAGAACAATGAGTTTATTACTCAGAAGACCGCCTGGTAGGGAAGCATATCCCGGTGACGTGTTCTATCTGCATTCAAGATTACTTGAGAGATCAGCTAAGATGTCTGACAAATTAGGTGGCGGCAGTTTAACAGCTCTTCCTATTATTGAAACTCAGGCTGGTGATGTTAGTGCGTACATTCCTACTAATGTAATCAGTATTACAGATGGGCAGATTTTCTTGGAAACTGACTTGTTTAATGCCGGTATCAGGCCTGCTATTAACGCTGGTATTTCAGTTTCAAGAGTAGGTGGTGCAGCTCAAACTCCGGCTATTAAATCAGTAGCTGGCAGGCTAAGACTTGACCTTGCTCAATTTAGAGAGTTAGAAGCATTTGCACAATTTGCGAGCGACCTTGATAAATCCACTCAGGACCAGCTAAAAAGAGGTCAAAAGCTCATAGAAGTGCTTAAGCAGCCTCAATATAGCCCTCTTTCAGTAGCACAGCAGTACACAATTCTTTTTGCTGCCAACAGAGGCATACTTGATACAATTGATACTGATAAAATCCAGGAATTTAAAGAAGAATGGTTTAAATATAGAACACCTGGCCTGCATGAATTAATAATTAAATTAGATGCAGGTAAAAAGCCATCCGAAGAAGAAGAGAAAATGCTTTGCGAGACCTTGGAAAAGTTTAGAGATACTGTATTTGCAACAGTACCAGCTTAGGAAGTATTATGGCTAGTTTAAGAGATATAAGACGAAGAATAAAAAGTATTAAAAATACTCAGAAGATAACTCAGGCTATGCGTATGGTTGCAGCAGCTAAGGTTAGACGAGCTGAAAATAAGGTTAAAGCCGCAAGACCATTTTCGAATGAGCTGGTGAATGCCTTTCAAAGACTTCTGTTAACAAATCCTGATATTCAAGATACAAGCATCAGAACTGCAAAGGCAATTGATAATTACCCGGCATTGTTAAGCCGCAGAGAATTAAAGACAGTCGGATTGTTAATTATAACCTCTGATAAGGGTTTAGCAGGAGCTTATAATGCTAATGTTGTGAGAAAGGCTATAACCAGAGTTCGTGAGTTGGAAAGAGATGATATAAGAGTTAAATTATTTGTTGTGGGGCTAAAAGGTGTAAATGCATTAAAAAGAGCCCATGTGGACATTGAGGAAACATATGTTAGAATGCCATCTACTCCGACAGTAGGTGAGGCAAATGTAATTGGTGAAGATATTGCTGAATACTTTGTAAGAGGTGATATTGACAGAATAGAGATTATTACTACCAGATTTAAATCAATGTTATCTTTTGAAGTTCAGTTATGGCAATTATTACCTGTATTAATTCCTGTAGAGCAGACCGAAAAAGAAGGAAAAATCCATTCTGAAATGGTGTTTGAGCCAAGTCCGGAAAGTGTTTTACAGAAGATGGTACCTCTTTATATTTCAAACAGGATTTATCAGGCTTTAATCGAGGCATCAGCAAGTGAGCTAGCTGCCAGAATGGCATCAATGGCTTCCGCAACTACTAACGCAGGTGATATGATTCAATATTTAACTGTTATATATAATAAAGCCAGACAGGCAGCGATTACTCAGGAAATTTTAGAAGTAGTAAGTGGTTCTGACGCTTTATAACAAATTAATCACTTACAGCGCTCAATCCTGCAATATAGCCGGTAGACCAGCATGCCTGAAGGTTATAGCCTCCGGTAAAACCGTCTATATTTAAAACTTCTCCACAGAGATAAAAGTTATCTACAAGTTTTGATTCCATTGTTTTTGAGTTGACTTCATCGAGCTCAACCCCACCTGCTGTAACTACTTCTTCTTCAGGATCAGGAAATTTAACTGATAATACAGCTTCTGTAAACAATTGAGTTATTATTTTTCTGTCTTCTCTGGTAATTTGGCTGGCTTTTTTTTCAGGGTCGATAAGCTCTATACCAAGAAGAGTTGTTACTACTGATTTTGGAGCATATTTTTTAAGAATATTTTCAATACTTTTTTTGGAATTTTCTTCCAATTCTTTTAAAAGATCTTTATCAAACTCTTCTTTGGACATATTTGGTGCAAAATTTATGTTTAAAATAAGAGGGGTGCACTCATTGTAGTCAAAAAATGCACAATAAGAAGAGATTTTAAATACCAGAGGGCCTGATATACCTTTATGAGTAAAGACAAAATCACCTACTGATTCAATAATCTCATTTCCCTGAAATAATGCCTTTATGGCTGCGCCTTTTATAGACACACCAGCCAGACTGGAAGGCCATATTTCTTTTACTATAAAGGCAGTAAGCGATGGCTTCAATTTTGTCACTTTATGTCCTAGACTTTCTGCCAGATCATAACCTGAATTCGGAGGCCTTCTATAGTTTCCTCCGGTAGAAACAATAACTTTATCATATTCAACGGGTTGACTACCTGAATAGACTAAAAATTTACCGTTTCTTCGTTCTATTTTTATAACTTGATAATGATTTTTAATATTAATTCCAAGATTTTCTGCCTTTTTAATGAGTAAATCCCTTACAGTATTAGCATCATTTGATTCTGGAAATACTCTATTATCGCCCTGGGTATATAATTTAATCCCAATAGATTCAAAAAACTCTATAGTTTCTGTGACTCCAAACCTGCTGAAGATTGAATACAGGAATTTCTCTCCTCTTGGATAATTTGCGGCAAGTTTTCTAAAGTCATAGGTAGCATTTGTCAGATTACACCTGCCATGCCCTGTCCAGAGAAGAGTTTTTAAAGCTTCCTTTTTTTCCAATATATCTATAACTAAATTGCCGTCACTATTTTGGGCTGCTGTTATTGCAGCCATAAAACCCGCTGGACCACCACCTATTACTGCTATTTTAGTCATATTAAACTTATACCTTATAAACAAAGAGCAGGTATGTTACTGAAGGAGCCTATGCAGCATATCATTTTAAGCTGCATCAGCGACAAAAGTAATATATCTGCTCGAATAATATAACATTCTAATTAACCTTTTATCTAGTTATATAATGAATCCAGATACTCAGAAATTTTACTCAATAATAAAGCTTTTTCATCCTTATATTGGTCAATTATTTTAACTAGAGCACTACCTATTATTGCACCATCTGCGTTTAACTCTTTCAGGCTGGCAATGTGTTCAGGCTTTGATACGCCAAAACCAACCGCAATAGGAGTACTAACAGTATTCTTTATTTCTGTAATTATGCTTGATAATGTTTCAGAGAAACTATCTCTGACTCCGGTAACTCCGGTAGATGACACAAGATAAATAAACCCTGATGCTTTTTGTGAAATGGATCTTATTCTGTCTTTATCAGAGGTAGGAGCAACAAGCATAACAAAGTCTATATTATTTTCCTGACAAAGTTCAGAAATTTCTTCTGATTCTTCGATTGGCAAATCAGGAATAATGATCCCGGCAACATTTGCCGATTTTGCTTTGCTAATAAAATTATTCAACCCATAGCTTAAAATCGGGTTGAAATAAGAGAATAAAATTATTGGTGTTTGTATATTTTCTCTAATATCAATTAGTAAATCAAAGATTGTATCGAGATTTATTCCTGTTTCAAGAGCTGATTTCGCAGCTTTCTGAATAACAGGCCCGTCTGCTAAAGGGTCAGAAAAAGGCACACCAAGTTCAATTGCTGCAACTTTATGTTCTTGAAAAAGAAATAATAAGTCTTTAGTAGTTTCTATATTAGGATACCCTGAAACAATAAAGGGTATTAAAGCAGGGTTGTTATAATTTTCTTTAATTGAGTTTGAAATTCTAGACATCTATTCTTCTTGTACCGTATAAATATACTTCTTCAGGATCATCAAGCTCACTATGTATGTCTAAAACATTTCTTCCAAGAACTGGATGTAACAAATCCGGTGCCAGTTCTAAAATAGGCACTAAAGCAAACGCTCTTTGATGCAATCTTGGATGCGGGATCTGCAGACAATGATCAGCAATAACCAGATCGTCATAAAGAAGAATATCAAGATCAGCAGTCCTTGGTTCCCATTGTGGAGCTTCAGGATGTCTTACACGCCCTAATTGTTTTTCAATTCTCTGACATTCTTCCAGTAGCTTGTATGGTTCAAGTGTAGTTTCTATTTCAAGTACTGCATTTACAAACCATTCCTGATTTTTATGACAGTAAGGTTCTGTTTCATATAGGCTGGAACTATTAATTATAGTGATACCTTCTGTATCACTAAGCAGCTTATGAGCTTGTTGGACGTATCCAACTCTATCGCCAATATTTGATCCAAGGCCTATGTATGCAACAGACATTAAAATTCCTTTTTGCTTGCAGTAAAGCTTGAAAATAAGAAAATAAATTTTCTATATTATTTGTCTATTTTATAATTTTTTCAGAATATTTACAACGAAAATTTTTTAAAATGGTACTTATAACACTAATTCTCATTTAAACTCGAACTGAAATAAAGTACCTATTAGACTTTTAAGATAATTAATCCTGTAAACACGTACAATATATGTATTAATAGAATTTTTATACCTCAATAATAATTATAAACCATTTTAAAATTATGTTATGGCAGAATATTCAATAATTTAGCCGGTTTATAAAATGTTTTTATAAAAATGTTAATTCTAATTTACATTTAACCAGAAATCATTAAAGTTTCTAGAAGAGCATGTCGATTTAATAAATAGGTCGTCTAAGGAGAAAAGTTTTGGATAAGTTAACTAACAATAAAAGAATAACCAGTATAAAGACGGTAAAAGAGGCTATTAGCACCGGAAAAAACTTCTTTGCCAGCAAAGAACCTGTTGGTGACTTCTGGACTTTTACAGGAACTTCGTATGAGGGAAAAGATACACAATGGGGAAATGATATTCAAAGCCAAATCCGACGTGTTGAAGAGGAAACTGAAGGATATAAAAATATTTTAGCCAATCCATACGGACAAAATCTCAATTTAATAGGTTAATAACTAACACACCTTATCAAAAGAGCTATTATCAATAGCTCTTTTTTATTTAATAAACTTCTTAACTATATAACTTGCCATCATATAGCCTGCAACTGGTGGGACAAAGGGAGAACTGCCGGGAGTAAATTTCATTAGCGTTATTTCTTCCCCATGGGCAGTTTTTATATTTGCGCAAGATCCTCTTTTTTTAGTTATACATGGCTTTTCCATACTTGCAACCACAGGAAGCCCCTGAGTTATACCTCGGGCTTTAAGTTTATGAAGGACGTTACTTGCAAAAATACATTGTTTTGACTTTATTTCTGAAATATCAGTGATATAAAGCTGTCCAGGATCGAGCCTGTTTCCTGCCCCCATAGAGCTGATAATTGGAATATTTAGCTTAATACAGCTTTCTATGAGGTCTATTTTATATTTTAAAGTGTCAATTGCATCAACAACAAAATCAACGGGAGAGGACTCATCTAAAAATAAGATATCATTGAGCTTTGGAGTATAAAAATCATTCAGGATTCTGACTTGAATATGAGGATTAATCTCTTCAATTCTTTTTTTCATTAATTCGACTTTAGGTTTTCCAATGTCAGAAATTACAGCAAGAAGCTGCCTGTTAATATTTGATTCTGATACTGTATCAAAATCAACCAGAGTAAATTTTCCTATGCCGCTTCTGGCTAAAGCTTCAGCCGTATAAGATCCGACCCCTCCAAGTCCAAAAACAATCACATGCTTTTGAAACAGGGACTTTTGAGCTTCGCTACCCCAGATAAGCTCGTTTCTTTCATAAATTTTTTCTATATTTATATCTCTTGGCATTTTAGTAGTGCTGCAACGTTAGCTAATAACTTTACTTTTATTTAATTCCAAAAGTTTTTTGTAGAGGTCTTTTTCTTTAGCAGATGGAGTATTAGGGATTACAATTTTGACTTTTGCAATATGATCTCCGTGACTTCCATCTTTTTTGGGGAGTCCCAGTTTCTTAAGCCTCAAAGACTTCCCGGCCTGAGTTCCGGGAGGAATTGTTACTTTAACAATTCCCTGTAAAGTTTTTACTTCAGCTACTGTTCCTAAAACAGCTTCTGGAGCAGAAACTTCCAGCTCTGATAAAACATCAGCACCTTCTATTTTGAGAGAACCTTCCTTAAACTTGATAATTAAGTACAGATCACCTTTTCTGCCGTAAGGGTCAACTTTTCCTTCACCCGAAAGTCTGATTTTGGCGCCTTCTTTTACTCCTTTTGGGATTTTTACGTTTAACGTCTTGGATACAGACATCACGCCACTGCCGCCACATTTATAGCAATGGCTGCCTCTGCCTGAGCAGTTTGGGCATCTATCCATATGACTTATACGGACAGATTTTGTTATGTCTCCCATTAAATCTTCAGGCTCAAGTAAAATATCCTGAGTTAGATCGAGATTTTCAGTGCTTTGTTGCTGCTTATATTGTTGAAAAGGATCAGCTGAAGTATATCTTGTATGTCTTTGAGCAGTTTGTCCCATTAAATCGCCAAATATTGATGAAAAGAAATCACTGAACCCGCCCATATCATTAAACGAGTTAGCTCCTCCAAATCCATCACCAAAATTAATATTTATATTTTCATATCCCGGCGGTGGAGTAAAATCAGCACCTTGATGCCAGCTAGAACCTAAGCTGTCATATCTTTGTCTTTTTTGAGCATCTGATAAAACTTCATATGCCTCGTTTATATCTTTGAATTTTTCAGTGGCATTGCTGTCTTTATTAACATCCGGATGGTATTTGCGAGCCAACTTTCTAAAAGCAGACTTAATTTCCTGCTCACTGGCATTCTTTGAAACACCTAATATTTCATAATAATCTTTATATTTCATAATCCCAAACTTATTCTGTGATTTTAATTTTCCATGATTATTGTAGTATAAATTGTCACGAAAGTTTCCAGAATTAAAGATTTTTTTATAATTTGTTTTATTTTAAGTAAAAAGTAGGATAGGCATGCCCATCAAAAATAGCTATTTGAGAATAAACCCCAATTATTATAAAATAGAATAGCATTTAACTATAAAAGGACAAAAAATGAGCATAACTTTTCAGCAATTAATACATAAACTTAACGAATATTGGTCAAATTATGGCTGTATAATACAGCAGCCTTATGATATAGAAAAAGGCGCAAGTACTATGAATCCGGCAACATTTTTAAGAGTACTTGGCCCTGAGCCCTGGAATACAGCAATGGTAGAACCCTGTAGACGTCCAACCGACGGACGTTATGGAGAAAATCCAAACAGGCTGCAACACTATTTCCAGTATCAGGTAATTCTAAAACCATCACCGGAAGATGCACAGGGCGTTTATCTAAGAAGCCTTGAATATTTAGGCATTGATCTTAGCAAACACGATATTAGATTTGTTGAAGACAACTGGGAATCCCCAACCCTTGGAGCATGGGGAGTGGGCTGGGAATTTTGGCTGGATGGCATGGAAGTTACCCAGTTTACATATTTCCAGCAAGCCGGCGGCATTGACGTAAAACCTGTAGCCCTTGAACTTACATACGGCCTTGAGCGTATAGCTATGTATCTTCAAAATGTAGACAGTGTTTTTGATGTTCAATGGAATGATACTCTAAAGTACGGCGATATCTACCATCAGAACGAAGTTGAGCAATCTGAATACAATTTTGAAGTAGCAACTCCGGAAATTTTATTCCAGTTGTTTGACCTATACAGTAAGGAAGCAAATAACAATCTGGAAGCCAAACTGGTACTTCCTTCCTATGACTACGTATTAAAATGTTCTCACTCCTTTAATCTTCTAGATGCAAGAGGAGTAATAAGCAAGGACGAGAGAACTAACTATATAAACAGAATTAGAAGAATGGCAGAGAATGTCGCTAAACTTTATGTTCAGCAGAGAGAAGAGATGGGATATCCTCTTCTTAAAGTCAATAAAGTGACAGTATAGCTTTTATAGTTGTTTTTCAACTTTACAAAATATATAAAATTTAATATTCACATGGCAATTATTGATCTGGTTTTACTTTATTAAACCAGATCAAATTTATATCAAAATAAAGTTAATAAAGGAAGGAACCAACTATATGCTGAATTTAAATACAAATTTACCTGTATTAGCTGATTATAAAAGTGTTAATAAGAATTCTAATATAGCGAATGTTGCATTTAAAGAGGCATTGGATGGAGTAGAACCTAGAAATGTTCTCAAAACTTTTGAAGAGATTACAAAAGTTTATAAAGAATCAGGACAGAATAAAGAAATCAGTAAATATATTGCTGAAAGACTCAATAAATCAGGATTTGAAGTAAATGTAAAAGGACCTGAAGCTGGTAAAGGACAATATACTATTGTTGCTGCAAGAAATGTTGATAAACAAAAAAATAATGCAATAATGCTGCAAGCTCATATGGACATAGTGGGTTTCTCTGTTGATGAAAACGGAAAACCGGATGATAATACTAAAAAACCAATCGTATTGCAGCGTGTTTCAGAACAAGCTGACGGGAATAATATTAAACTGATTGAAGATAAAAAAGGTGAATGGTTAAAGGCTAAAGATAGAACTTTAGGTGCAGATGACGGTATAGGTGTAGCTTTAGCTCTTGAAATAGCAGAAGATCCTAAATTCAAAGATTTACCTCTGGAAATAATTTTTACAACAGACGAAGAAACAGGTATGTATGGGGCTGAAGCATTAAGTCCAGATGATTTCCATGGCAAATATTTAATTAACCTTGATTCTGAAGACCTTGGAGAAATAACTGTAGGTTGTGCAGGGGTATCACAATGCCAGGAAAAACAAGATATACCTATGGTCTCTCTAGGTGATATTAATCATAAAAAGGTTACTATAGAATTAAGCGGTGGTAATGGCGGGCACTCCGGAGTTCAAATCCATGAAAAGCATATAAATCCTATTAAAACAGTTTTATCTGAATTGGCTGATATCCCGGATATCAAATTAATAAGTGTTTCTGGCGGTTCAAAGTTTAATGCAATTCCAAAAGGAGCTAAAGCTGAAATACTTGTTCCAAATGAAAAAGCAAGTAATGTCGTTCAACAATTAAACGAAAAATTAAATATTGCAAAACAAGCTCATTCAGAGACAGATCCTAACTTGAAAGTTAATGTTAGTACTGGTAAAAATCCTGTAAGTGCTGATACTAAAGTAATTGACCCTGAATTTCAAAAGAAATTTTTGCAAATAGTAGGTAAAGAAGTTCAATCAAAATTAATAACAGCTTATGATAATGGGACAAGTAAAACCTCACAGAATTTAGGTGTATTAAATTTAAAAGATGGATCTCTTGAAATTCAGGTATGCTCTCGCAGTTCAGATGAAGTAGAAGGAGAACAGTTAAAGCAAGAAATTTCTTCTCAACTTTCTGAATTATTAGACAAAAAAGTTATTGTCGGATCTTCACCAATCTGGCAGCCAAAAGATAATTCTATGTTAAGAGATATGGCAGCAAAAACATATGAAGAAATAAGCAAAAAACAACCTAAAGTAGGTGTAACTCACGGCGGCTTAGAATCAGCAATTTTTGTTGAAAAAGTACCGGGTCTTGAGACAATATCCGTAGGTCCTACTGTCAAAGAACCCCACTCCGAAAGAGAAAGATTAGATCTTACAAGTGTAAAACCCTTCTATGAATGGATGGTAAAACTAATTGAAGGTCTTAAAGAAAAAACTGAGTAATTATAATCTTGCAGAAAGAGTTGCTGACAAAAATTGCAGCAATTTATAAACTTCTCTATAATCTGTAGATTCAAACTTAACAGCAGAGCCGGAAATCTTTTCAACACCGGGCAATAACTCTGCAATATCTGTTAATTTTCTGTCAGAAAATTCTATCTCAAGAGTATAAGGGTCATTTTCTTTATACAATACCCAGCTTTGAGGATTTTTTATCGTCTCAAAAGCTGCTAATTTAAGTTCTTTAAATAATTCTTCATTAGGCCTGCATTTAGCGGATGTGGTTGAAATTGCAGTTTTGGTAAAAACAGTTTTCACGTTTCCCAAAACATTTACAGCTTCCCTGCAGGTTATATCATCCCCTGTAATGAGTGCTACAGGTATATTAATCATACCTGTATATACTGCATTTAGTTCAATTTCACCTATTAACTTCCCATTTAGTTTAATATAGTTAAAAATTTGGGAAAAAGTATGAGGTAAAATCCCGTTTATGGAGCCGGCTTTTACATGATAACCGGTAAAGAGCACACAGGAATAAGAACTATCTAAGCCTGAGAGCATTGAAATAGGCTTAGGCTTTCCGCTGATTAATTCTATTTTAGGATTAAGTTCTGAAATATGAAGATTTTCCATTGTGCTGTGTGCATCATTTATAGTAATTTTATCCACACCAGCTTCTAATAATCCTTCAATTATCCAGTTCAGCTCTTCATGTTGCTGTTTTAAAGCTAAATAATACGACTCCCCGCCAGACGCAACAGTCTGATGAGGATAAACGACATTATTAACTCCATCAATATCAGCAGAAATATATACATTAATCATTTATTTTAAACTTCAAGAAAAAGTCTTGTGCCAACGATATTAGGCTTGCCGTTATAGTAACCGGCAAAAAAGCCGCCATAAATAGGGTTATTTTTACCGTATGATTTTTTTTCCTGTTCCTGTGATTGAAGAAAGTGACTCGAAAAAGGGTTATAAGACTGATTTGTCCGAACAGGAGTAATAGCCTTTGTCTGGGCTGGCTGAAACACTCTATTAACAAAATTTGTTATGTTATTTAGAACCATATTTTCTCTCTCAAAAATCAGTGATAGTAATTTAGATATAATTTTAATTTAAAAAACGCAAATGTCATGCTTTCCAGTAAATTATGACTCAATTATATCTGATAATCTTAATAAAAATTAATAGTAAATCTTAAATTTCATACTAATGCCGTAGAAATTTAAGGTTATACAGTAATTTAAAGAGAGGACTGTTAGCCCTCTCAGAATTAATTGTTGCCATTAAAATAGCAATATAGCTTAAATATCATTAAATGAATTTAAGGCAGATTCTTTATCTTTGTGAATTTGCAGTGCATTATCCAGGAATATATAGGATAAAGCTTCATTGACGGAGGTTCTGACATTACAAAGTTTGAATTCCCCGCCATTTTCGCTGCAGATTTTAAATCCTGAAATTAAAGTATTAATTCCTTTAGAAGTAATGTTAAATACGTTTTTCATATCGATTATAACATTGTAGTATCCGGAATTTATGTGAGTTAAGAGCTCTTTTTCCAGCTCCTGTGCGACATAATCTCTATGAAGGTTATTTACTTCTATAGATACTATCTTTCTTTCTTTCTCTTCAATGTTGGAAACAATCTCCATATTATTTCCATGTTTTTGGCTTTCTAGCAGCCTGATATGTCTTAAAATATTTTTATGCCATTCAGGAGTTTTTTCTATAAACTCATTTGCTCCTTTTACGAAGCATTCACTGATTAATCTCTTATCGTCAGTTCCTGAAATTACAATAATTTTTGTACTATCTCTTTTTGTTTTTTCAGCTGCATTAAATGTTTCCAGCAGAGTTAAACCATCTTCAGGTTCCGGCATAAATAAATCCAATAATACATACTGATAATGACGTTTTTTATATTGATCTTTAGCCTCTTCAAAGTTTCTTGCTATGTAAACATTATACCCTGACTTTGTTAAAAGAAGGCTTAACTGATAAATAGACAACTCAAGATCGTCAACTATCAGCACAGAAGGGATATGAGTTAATTCCACTTCACTTTTTGCACATTGAGCAGGGGATAACTTTTTCTCAAGCTCAATAAGTGCACGAGTTACTGCCTGAGGGTCTTCATCTTTAGGTAGATCAACTCCTGCAAGCTGGAGCAATTTTTCCAGTTGTTCTTTACTAAGATTTACGTTGTTATCTTCCATTTTCTTAAATTCCATATTCAAATTGTTTATATATATAATAAACCATTCTATTACATGTGTTGATATTTATCCAGATAAAAAATTAATGCTTTTGTCCTTGTAAAGAAGGCGAAAGATAGACAGGCTTTTAAAGAAAGTGTCTATAATTGGCTTTTATGTTAAAGTATAAAAGGAAATAAATTGGTGATAAAATCACTTAACTTAAGTTATCGATTATAAGCTTCATTAGGGCACTAGTAATTTGTTAAGAGCGAAATTAAATATGATAAAAAAGACGGTATTAGACAATGGAATTAGAGTAATAACTGAACACATGCCAGAAACATATTCAGCAACAGTGATGGTATGGATAAATACGGGTTCAGCCATAGAAAAACCAGAGCATAACGGAATTTGTCATTTCATAGAGCATATGATTTTTAAGGGCACAGGAAATAGGACTTCTGAGCAGATAGTGCAGGCTATTGAATGTACAGGTGGCGGAATCAATGCGTTTACGGAAAAAGAATCTACCTGTTATTATGCCAGAGTGCTGAGCAATCAGGTTCCTGTTGCTATAGATGTGCTTCTCGATATGGTTTTTAACTCTGTTTATGATAAAAAAAACGTAGAGCTTGAAAGACAGGTTATTCTTGAAGAAATAAAAATGTATGAAGATACGCCTGATGAGCTTGTGCATGACCTCTTAATCAAATCTTACTGGAAAGGGCATGCCTTATCTCAGCCTATCACCGGAACGAAAAGCAGTATGTTGAGAATCACCAGAGAAGATATTCTTAATTTTGTGCAGGAATACTACACTCCTGATAATATAATTGTCTCAATAGCCGGTAACTTCAATGAAGATGAGATAATAGCACAGCTAAATGAAATAGATCGCAAGTATAATAAAACTGTAAGAAGCTATGAAATGCAGATTCCTGTTATAAATCCTGAAGTCAAAGTTTGTGAAAAAGACATAGAGCAATCACATGTTTGTTTTGGATTAAGGGGAACTTCCATTTTAAATGAAGATCGTTATGCCTCAGCTATTATAGATGTTTGTCTTGGTGGTGGCATGGCTTCGAGGTTGTTTCAGGAGATTAGAGAAAAAAGAGGCCTTGTATATTCAATCAATACTTATGAAGCTTTATATCGTTCTTCAGGAATATTTGGTGTATATGCAAGCGCCAGTCCAGCAAATGTAGATGAAGTTATACAGCTTACTCTGGATGAATTTGAGAAGTTAAGAAAATCAGGTCTTTCAGATACCGAATTTGAGCAGGCAAAACTTCAGTTAAAAGGCAGTCTGCTTATAGGTTCCGAATCAACTAAATATAGATCTAGTAAAAATGGCAGATCAGAATTATTCTTTGATAGGGTGCTAACAATTGAGGAAATGTGTGCTTCTGTTGATAAAGTAACTCAGGATGATATTATAAGGCTCAGTGATTATATATTTGATACAAAATATCTTGGACTATCGCTGGTATGTCCTCATGAATTTGCTCCAAAAGAGTTAAGTTTATCCTGTTAATAGGGAAGGAGTTAAAATGCAAAGAGTACAACTTAAAATAAGAAGACTTGAACATAATATAAGCATACCGGAATATGCTACAGAAGGCGCAGCCGGCATGGATTTGACTGCTGCAATTTCTCAGCCTCTGGAATTTAAACCTCTTGAAAGAAAGCTTGTTCCAACAGGGATAATCATAGAACTGCCTCATGGCTACGAGGCACAAATCAGACCAAGATCAGGTCTTTCTATTAAGCATGGCATGACACTGGTCAATTGTGTTGGAACCATAGATGAGGATTACAGGGGTGAAGTGTGTGTTCCTATGATAAATCTGTCTCAGGAAGTATATGCAGTTCAGCCCGGTGACAGAATTGCGCAGATGGTAATAGCTCCTGTGCAAAAAGTAGACATCAAAGTAACAGAAGAACTAACAGCCACAACAAGATCATCAGGAGGCTTCGGCTCCACAGGCAGGTAATAATGGTAGCAATGTCATTCTGAGCGAAGTGAAGAATCTCAAAGATAAATAT